>Ga0247842_10000054_pt1 | contig 249270 bp, 215 predicted proteins | sample LaCruzMarch2015__3_FD_192411 | JGI IMG/M metagenome (GOLD analysis project Ga0247842, IMG submission 192411) | Freshwater microbial communities from meromictic Lake La Cruz, Castile-La Mancha, Spain - LaCruzMarch2015_19m | ecosystem: Environmental > Aquatic > Freshwater > Lake | place: Spain...
GCCAGCGGCTCCTCGACGATCCGCCGGACATCCTTGTCCGGCCAAAGCTCGCCGATATCGGACTGATGGAGTTCAACCGGGCCGAGGAAGCGATCGAGGAGGGGAAGCGGGCGATGGACCTGATGATACCAGTGCTCCGCGACCTGATGGATTAGCAGGCTGTAGAAACACGCTCATCTGCTGCGTTGCGCTACAAACCTCATCGCTCGACGTATTACGATATACGCCTCGCTCTTCGGTTTTTGCGCGCCTTGCAGCTAAACGTTTTTGAACAGCCTGCCCTGCCCAACAGCGGATTTTTCAACGGCCTGTCAGATCATCATTTCCAATTCATCCATCCCGGCTGTCGTTGCGGGGAAGATCCTGGCGGCGACCGCCTCCGACTCCTTCCGTTCGGGAAGACTCTGATAAACCCCCGCGTCGAAATGGGTGAGGGCAAGGCGTTTGGCCCCCGCCTCCACGGCGATCCGCGCCGCCGTCTCCGGGTTGAGATGCGGCCAGATCTCACTGGACTGGCCCTGTTTGAAGGCGCACTCCGTGATGAGAAGATCGGCCGACCGTGCCAGTGTCACGGCGTTTTCGCAATAGCCCGTGTCCGGGCAGTAAACGATCATCCGGCCGTCTACCTCGATCCGGTAACCCAGGGTGAGCGAGGTGTGGCAGAGCGGCAGGGATTCGACAGGGAAAGGAAGGGAGGCGGCCTCTTCCGGCATCTCCAGTATCTTTACCGGATAGGGAAGCCCCGCGAGGGGGGTCGTGAACGGGGCGTTGAGAAAAGTCCCCAGGATTTTCCGGCTCCCGGTGGGGCCGCAGATGCAGAGCCCCTCCCGGAAACGGAACTTCGTAAGGATGTGAAGGCCCTCGATGTGATCGATGTGAAAGTGGCTGAGGAACAGGAAGACCGGCTTCCCGCCGTTAATATGAACTTCCGTCCGGTGGAGGCCGTTTCCGGCGTCCAGGACGATATCGTACCGCTCCGTCTGCAAGAGGGTGCAGATCGTATTGCCCGTCCCCGTATCGTACCAGCCGTTCGTGCCCAGAAAGATCACCTTCATATCCGTCCTCCGCCGAATGTTTCGGGGGAATGCTCCCCATTCCGGATTTCCCTATACCCCAAGCGGCTGTTGCGACACAACCCCTTTCGTGTGAGAGGGTGCGCGAGATTCCGGATGACGCTGGACAGATGCAGCGCCACCGGTTTTCCCTGATCCCTATGCAACCCAATACAGAGACCAAATAAATTATTGAAATATAATGAAAAATGTCTTGACTTTGCGTGAAGGGCAGGGTAGAGTCATCCTATGCTGTACCTTACACTGGTCATTGGTCAGCAGGGTACAGATAAAGTTGGGTTAAACAATTTGAAGTGCAGAGGCGGCCACCATGCTCTTTAGAGTCAGGTGGCTTTTTTATTTCTGACCTGTTGGTAATTCGACTTTTGGTAAATTTTTAAGAAAGGAGGATGCTAATGATGTCAGAAGGTAAAGTGAAATGGTTTAACGAGAGTAAGGGTTTTGGGTTTATCGAGAAGAATGACGGCGGGGACGTTTTCGTCCATTACAGTGCCATTCAATCGAGCGGCTTCAAGACCTTAACCGAGGGACAGGCCGTGAGATTCGATGTTGTCCAGGGCAATAAGGGTCCGGCAGCGGAAAACGTGAAACTCAGCTAACCGAATTCCGGTACAGTAAAGGGGCGCTCCATTACGATTTATTATTTTGGAGCGCCTCTCTATTTTCGGCGGTTCTGCAATGTTTGAAAGAAAGATATAAACGGGAGATTCACAATGGGAAAATCCATGTTCAACTTCGGCAAGCAGGGGAAAGAAAAAGCAAGGCAGCAGAAACAGATGGATAAGGCGGCAAAGCGCATCATGGCGAAGCAGCAGAAGGCCAGTCGAACAGCGGGCGTTCCGGACACAGACCCGGCGATCGCTGAACCGGAAACCAATCCTTGACATACAGGCGAATATTTTCTTTGAATTCGCCTGTATGTAAAATCGTGATCCTTATAAAAGTCATCTGATCCGGTAGCACGCCTTTTGGGAAAATTTCCCAGGGAAAAAAGCCTTCGAAGGATTGAACCGTAGACCCCGCGTCTCTTCAAAAGAAAGCGGGGTTTTTCGTTTGGCGCAGCTCTCCAACCCGCACAACCATATTCTCGTCACGGACGGCTGCATTTACGCAAAGTCGGTTGTGATAAAATTTCTTTTTGCTGTTTTTTGCTTGACAAACGATTGTCGACAATCTACCATTTCGACCAGTGCGGCTGGTGCCGCCCCGGGGGGTGAAAAATTCACCTATCCCCTGTTTCAGAATCATTCCCAATGGAGGTAAACGCCATGCCCGATTTCACGCGCTGCCCCGTCGTGGACAACCATTGCCACGTCCTCGAACCCGAAAAGAAAACCATCGAACCGATCTGGCTGGCCCGGGAATTCTTCCACGGCATCGCCGACACCCCCATCCCCGGCGTGGCCAAGAGCAAGCTCTGGGGCGCCACGGATGAGCTCCTCTTGCACTTTACCCAGATGGGCGTCGTGCTGACCGCGGTCTGTCAGCTCGCCAAGCTCTTCGGGTGCGAACCTGAGCTTTCGGCGGTCACCGCCGAGCGGAACCGACGGACGGAAGCGGCCGGACTCGCCGGCTACGCAAAAATGCTCTACGAGGACGCCGGGATTGTCTGCTCCGTCATGGATTCGAACCTTCCGCTCAACGACCCGATTCTCGATCTGACCCCGGGTCCGAAAATCCGTCTGCTGCAGATGGATCCGCTCCTCCAGAAGCTCCTGAACTCGTGCGGCTCCTACGCCGAACTCCTGCGCGCCTTCCAGGCGGCCGTCGAGAAGTCCATCCGCCGGGACGGCTTCGTCGGCATCAAATCCCACCTGGGCGAGCTCGTCGGATTCGGCGCGGCGCCGGTGGAGGCGGATGAGGCCGAACGGAACTTCAAGGCAGCCGCCGCGGGCGACGCCGGGGCTTTCAAAAAGATCTACATGGCGATCTGGCTGGCCGCCATGATCCAGGCCCAGGAGCTCAATTTCCCCATCCACATCCACACCGGCATCACCGGCGGTCTCTGGAACGGCGCCGTGGCCGATTGCGACCCCTTCCTGCTCGTTCCCATCCTCCGCCAGCCCCGGTTCCTCAAGACGAGGCTCGTGCTTCTCCATTGCGGCCATCCCTGGATGCAGCATGCAAGCATGATGGCCCATACCTTCCCCCACGTGTGGGTGGACATGGGCTGGACAACCCCCTGGACCTCCCAGCGGATCGTCGAGATCTACCGGGACGTGATCGGGCTTGCCCCCCTCTCGAAGCTGATGATCGGCAGCGGCGGCCACGGCTCGCCGGAGGTTTCCTGGCTTGCCGCGAAGACCGCGAAGATCGCCCTGACCGAGGTCCTGACCGATGCCGTCCGGCTGGGGCTGATGTGCGAGCAGGATGCCCAAAAGTCGGGGCTGATGATCCTCCAGGACAACGCCGCGAGGATGTACGGCCTGAAATTGTAGAACGGCGACAGCGGCAGGCGATGTTCTTCCGAGGCGCGAACCCAAAGGGCAGATGGGAAGGAGGCGGTCCACCGTATGGATGAATTGATCAGGCAGAAGAGTCTGGCGGAACACATCGTTGAGGATCTGGAACGCAAGATCATCGACCGGACGCTCCGGCCCGGGCAGCGGATTATCGAAGAGGGGCTCTGCAAGGCCTTCGGGGTCAGCCGTTCCCCGGTCCGAGAGGCCTTCCAGATCCTGGAGAGCCGCGGCTTCGTCGTGCGGGAACCGCGGAAGGGGATCTCGGTCGCCCGAATCACCCCGCAGGAGGCGGAAGACATCTACCGCATCCGCGCCAGCCTCGACGGCCTTGCCACGTCGCTTGCCGTCCGGAGGCGGACGCCGGAGTTCCTGGTAAAACTCAAGAAAATGCACGAACAGATGATCCGCGCCGCGGAAAAAAACAACGGCACAACCTATCAAAACCTGAACCGGAAATTCCACGAGCTGATCATCAGCAACAGCGGCAACCCGCGCCTGATCCAGTTGATCCGGAACTTCGACAAACAGACCACCCGCTACCGACTGACCGTCATGAGCGGTCCGGGCTGGATGGACAACTCCACGAAACTTCACACGGCAATCGTCAAGGCCATCGGGGCGGGCGACGCCGAGGCGGCCGAGCGGATCCGGAAGGAGTCGATTCTCGGCCAGTTGGAGCGGTTCCCGGAAATATTCAAGAACGGAGAGCAAGAATGAGGATCGACCCCGAAAAGTGTATTGCCTGTCTCGAATGTCTCGACTTCTGCCCGATGAACTGCATCGCCGAGAAGGACGGCGCCGTCTCGATCGACCAGGACGACTGCGTCGAATGCGGCGTCTGCCTGCGCGCCGCCGTCTGCCCGGTCGACGCCCTCTACATGCCCGAGGAATCCATGCGGTACCCGCGCGCCATCCGGGCGCAGTTCAGCGATCCCGGCGTCGAGCATCCTTCTACGAAACAGGGCGGACGCGGCACCGAAGAGATGAAGACGAACGATGTCACGGGAAGGTTCCGCCGCGGCGAGTACGGCATGGCCCTCGAATTCGGACGGCCCGGTACGGGCGCCCGGATGAGCGACATCGAAAAGGTCCTCCAGGTTCTCGTCAAGATGGACGTGGAGCTGGAGCACGACAATGCCGTCTTTGCCTTTCTGGAAGAGCCCTTCACCGGCAAGGTGAAGCGTGAATTCCTCAAGGAAAAGGTCCTCTCCGCCATCCTGGAATTCAAGATCCGGGAGGAGCAGCTCGATACCGTGGTCCGGCAGCTCCAGCCTGTCTTGGCGGAGCTCGACACCGTGGTTTCCTGGGGGCTTGCCACCCGCTTTGCCCCGGACGGAACGCTGTCGGTCCGGGAGAAGCTTGCGGCCCTGGGTCTGCCCGCCCGTCCGAACGCCAAGATCAACCTGGGGCTGGGACGCCCCATCGTCGAACCATAGAAAAAGTGAAAGGCTGTTCAAAAATGGTCAGATGCAAGGCCGCTAAAATCCTGAGGAGCGAGACGTACAGTATCCGTACGTCGCAGCGACGAAGGATGAGGGAACGAAGCAGATGGCCGTTTTTCAACAGCCGGCAAAGGAGAACGATATGAGTCACGCGCTTCACCGCCACGGTACCGTCGAACAGCTTCAGAACGACTACACCTTTTACGCCCGCGCCTCCCGCTACGTCAACCGGGAGGGGTGCGGACCCAAGCTCCGCAAGATCCTGAGCATCGTGCTCGAGGAGAAAAAGCTCGTCAACTTCGGCTCCAGCCACTCCGGCAAGAGCCGCGAGGCCGGCCTGATCCCCGAAGAGTACGCAACGACCCTGGACAAGGCTTACGGCGTGGCCGGCTGCTTTTCCGACAGGGAGGCGGTCAAGTCGGTCCTTACAAAACTCAAGGAAGCCGACACGGGTATCTCCTTCGTCATCAGCGGCCTGATCGACGAAGTCGTCAAGATCGCCGGCGAGGTCGGTCTCAAGCCCCATACCGCCTTCCTCTCCCTGGGCGTGCACGGAAAGCGGGCCCTCCTGCCCGACGACGCCACGTTGCAGGTCACCACGATGTGCGGCCACGGCATGGTGGCCGCCAAACTCACCAAGGCGGTCATGAAGCAGGTGAAGGCGGGCAAGATGACCCCGGAAGCGGGCGCCCACCTGCTCGCCCAGCCCTGCCCCTGCGGGATCTTCAACACGGACCGCTGCGCCGCGATCCTGAAGGAGTTGAAGGAAGCCACCCCCAGCAGCGCAAAGGGATGACCTGAAAACGGATTTTCTCTGTTCTTTCGGCAGATGACAGTCGTCGGCAATGGAAGGGGAAAGGAATGCAATGGAAATCACCAGAATGGCCTATGCGGCCAACATCATGATCAATCAGGTCCTCGGGGTGAAGCAAGGGGAAACGGTGCTGATCGTGACCGATACGGACCGGCCCCGGATCATCACCCAGGCCCTGGCCTACAGCGCCATCTCCGCCGGCGCGGAGATTACGGTGATCACCATGGAACCCCAGAAGATCGGGGGGCAGGAGCCGCCGGCCGCGGTCGCCGCGGCCATGGCCGCCGTGCAGGTGGTCATCAACCAGTCCACCCAGAGCCTGACCCATACGGCGTCCGTCCGGGAGGCCATCAAACACGGCGCCCGGGTCGCAAACCTGCGCAATGTCACCGAAGAGATGATGGTCGAAGGCGGCATCACGGCGGATTATCATCAGGTCAAAAGGGTGACCGAAAATCTGGCCCGGCTCCTGACCCGTGCGGATGTGATCCGGATGACGACCCCCGAGGGTACGGACTTCACCATGAGATCCAAGGACCGGGCAGCCATTTCCCAATCCGGTTTCGTGACCCGGCCCGGGGAGCTCTCCGGGCTGCCGGACGGCGAGGCGACCCTGGCCCCCCTGGAGGGCGTGACCGAGGGGGTCATCGTGAATCCCTACATCGCGGATCAGATCGGACAGATCACCGAACCGTTGCGGATGGAGATCGCCGCCGGAAGGATCACCGGCATCACGGGCGGCAAACAGGCGATGGATCTCAAAGCCATCCTGGAGAGCCGGGATGCGGCGGGATACAACGCCGCCTCGCAGTTCGCCCTCGGAACGAATCCCGCCTGCCTCGTGATTCCCAATACCCGGGAGGTGGCCAAGAAGCTGGGAACCGCCCACATCGCCATCGGCGACAACATCAGCCTTGGCGGGAAGAGCAAGAGCACCTTCCACATCGATTTCGTGTTCCTCAACCCGTCCGTGTACCTGGACGGCAAATGCATCCTCAAAGACGGCCGGTACCTGATCGATCTGGAAGGACGGATTTGAGAAAAGGTATGACGCAGACGTTTTCCTTTGGGATGAAAGGGGGTGATGCCAAGAGGCGTCACGGGGCAAATGTTTTGGAGTCATCGTACGAAGGGTCTTCACAGGCTCTTCATCAGAATGAAAAGGAGATTGTCATGACAAAGAAAGGGTTGTTTGTTTCCATCGTCGTCGTATTTTCCCTGTTGGCCATCCCCTGGGTCATCGCTCCCCAGGCCCAGGCCGCCTATCCGGAACCCGACAAGATCATCGAATTTTTCCACCATTCCTCGGCCGGCAGCGGCGCCGACCTGTTCGTGCGGACCTGCGCCGACATCCTCAATCGCCAGGGGATCGTCAAAAACAAAATCCAGGTGCAGATCCGGCCGGGCGGATCTTCCGCAGTCGCCCTCAACTACCTCCAGTCGAAGGCAGGCGATCCGTATTCGGTGATGCACTGGACGACCGCCCAGCTCATGGCCATGAATCGCGGCACAACCACCTTGAAGATGCAGGATGTCACCTGGCTCGGCACGATGATCGAAGACGGGAACGTCCTGATCGTCCCCACCAAATCACCCTACAAGACCTTCAAGGACCTGATTGCCGACGCCAAGGCGAACCCCAAGAAGATCAGTGTCGGGATCAACAGCATCGGCGGTTCGGAACACGTCATGGCTACCCGGATCGAACGGGTGTCGGGCGCAAAGTTCAACGTCACCGCCTTCGAGTTCAGCCCGACCCAGTTGATCGGCGGCCACATCGACATGGCCTTCGGAAACACCGCGGAGACCTCCAGCCATGTGAAAGCCAAGCGGGCCAGAGCCCTCGCCAACATGGGCGACAAGCGGGTGCCCTATTACAAGGACATCCCGACCCTGGTCGAGCAGGGGGTCAAGGCCTCCTTTACGCAGTACCGGGGCTTCTTCGCCGCGCCCAACGTACAGCCCGAAGTGGTGAAGTTCTGGGATGATGCCTTTGCCAAGATGATGCAGACCAAGCAGTTCAAGGAGTTCATGACCAAATCCGACATCGTCGCAGCCTACAAGACGGCGGCAGAGACCAAGACCTTCATCGCCGGTTACAACGAGGAACTCCTCAAGGACCTCAAATACATGCAGGAGAACAAATAGACCAAAGAATCAGGATGACCCCCATTCAGGAGACAAGTTATGAAAAAAGCGGATCGCATCTACGGGGTGATCGGCCTGGGGCTGGCCCTCTGGTCCTACCTCGAATCCACAAGGCTGCAGTATATGACGGAGTTTACACCCGGGCCGGGTTTCTTTCCCTTCTGGGTGGGGGTCGTCCTGGCTCTCCTTTCCATCTATCTGATCATCGACACCTATATTCGCAAACCGGGCGAGAAGGACAACAAGAAGATCCTCCCGGAAAAGCATATGCTCTACCGCGTCGCTTTCATCATGCTGATGCTCGTGATCGTCAGATACGCGATGAGTTTCCTTGGTTTCCCTCTCACGCTCACCCTCTTTGCGGCAGCGATCCTTTTGATCCTGGAGCATTACAGCATTCTCAAGAGCGTGTGTCTGGGGATCGCCTATGCGGGCGTGACCTGGTTCATCTTCGAATACATGCTGTCCATGGGCTTCCCCAAGGGATTCTTCGGAATTTAGTGAAAGGAGAGTAAACGCGCAATGGATGTCATTACCAATTTGATGGGTGGGTTTGCGACCTGCCTCACCCTTCCCAATATCGGGATGGCCGCCCTGGGCGCCTTCTTGGGAACCATGGTCGGGATCCTTCCCGGCCTCGGCCCCTCGGCAACCATGGCCATCATCCTGCCGATCACCTTCGGCATGGACCCAACCCCGGCGGTGATCATGCTCTGCTCCCTCTACTACGGGGCCATGTACGGCGGCTCCACCACCTCGATCCTCGTCAACGTCCCCGGGGAGTCCTCCTCGGTCGTAACCGCGATCGAGGGCTACCAGCTCGCCCGGCAGGGAAAGGCGGGAACGGCCCTGGGGCTCTCGGCCATCGGCTCCTTCGTCGCCGGAATCCTGGGCACGATCTCCCTGGCCTTCTTGGCTTCCTTCCTTGCCGAGTACAGCCTCAAATTCGGACCGGCCGAAATGTTCAGCCTTGTGATGATGGGGATGTTCACGATCATCTATGTCGGCGGCAAGGACATCACGAAATCCCTGATGAGCATGGTGATCGGCCTGGGACTGGGCACCGTGGGGACCGACATCGTCCAGGGCGAGCCCCGCTTTACCTACGGGGTTTCGGAGCTCCTGGACGGCGTCGATTTCGTCATCCTCGTCATGGGGACCTTCGGCATCGCCGAGGTGCTCGAATCGGCCGAAGAGTACCTGAAGATCGTGCCGATGAAGGTCAAGTTCAGGGACCTCTTCCCGAAACTCAAGGACATCTGGTACTGCCGCTGGGCGATCCTCCGGGGATACTTTGTCGGCTTCTTCATCTGCTGCGTACCTGGCTCCGGACCGACGATCGCCTCCTTCCTCTCCTACGGCGTGGAGAAGAGCATCTCCAAGCATCCCGAGAAATTCGGCACCGGGGTCATCGAGGGGATCGCGGGGCCGGAGTCCTCCAACAATGCCGCGGTCTCCGGGGCCATGGTCCCCATGTTCTCGCTGGGCATCCCCGGCTCGGGAGCCACGGCGGTCCTCCTGGGAGGGCTGATCATGTACGGCCTGAAACCCGGCCCGATGCTCTTCGTCGAGAGCGCCGATTTCGTCTGGGCGGTCATGGCCTCCATGTTCATCGGAAATTGCATCCTGATCGTCATGAACCTGCCGCTGGTGCCGCTCTTCGCCTCGCTGCTGCGGATCCCCTACGGCCTGATCTACCCGGCGATCCTGATCATCTGCATCGTCGGCGCCTTTGCCGTCGCCTCGGGGCTCTTCGAGGTGGGGCTGATGCTCGTCTTCGCCGTCTGCGGCTATTTCATGAAAAAGGGCGGGGTCCCGGCGGCCCCGATGCTGATGGCTCTCATCATGGGGCCGATGATGGAGAGGTCCCTCTACCAGGCGTTGAACCTCTCCCACGGGAACATGATGGTCTTCATCCAGCGTCCCATCTCGGCCACCCTGCTCTCGATCATCGTCCTGATGTCGCTCTACGTCGGCATCCGGACCATCAGAGGGAAGAAGGCCGCCATCGAGGAAGCGGAGGAGTAAAGATCGATACCGCAGGAGGAGCGCATGACTGAACCCAGGGAATGGTCGATCAGGGAAGCCGTGGACCGGATGAAATCCGGGGAACTCACCGCGGAGAGGCTGCTGGAATCGTGCCTGGAGAGAATCCGCAGCCGCGAGCAAGTCATCCACGCCTGGGTCGAGATTTATGAACAGGCGGCCTTTGCCGCGGCGCGCCACTGCGACGAAGCGATCCGCCGAGGCGGGCAGCCGGGTCCCCTGCACGGGATCCCCGTGGGCGTGAAGGACATCATCGATGTCCGGGGGCAGTACACCCGCTGCGGCACGCCGGTATACCCGGCGCACATCCCCCCCACGGACGCCCCGGCCGTGGCCCGGCTCCGTGCAGCGGGCGCGATCTTCCTGGGAAAGACCCAGACGACCCCCTTTGCCAACAACGACCCGACGATTACCCGGAACCCCTGGAATCCCGAACACACGCCGGGGGGATCGAGCAGCGGTTCCGGCGCCGCGGTCGCGGACCGGATGTGCCCGCTGGCCCTGGGGACCCAGACGGGGGGCTCGCTGCTGCGGCCCGCCGCCTTCAACGGCGTCGTCGGCTTCAAGGGGACCTATGGCGAGGTGAGCAACGAGGGGGTGCTCCCCAACTCCTGGACCATCGACCACGTGGGCTTCATCTGCCGGTCCGTGGCGGACGCGGCCCTGGTCTGGCCCTACCTGCGCGAAGAGACCCCCCGCCCCTTCGCCCGGATGCCCGAACCGCCGCGCCGCTCCCACGTCCGAACCCCGGGATCTCCGCCCCGTCTGGGCTATATCCGGGAGTTCTTCGAAGAGGAGGCCTCCCCCGAGGTCCTGGAGAATCTGGCCGCCGTCCGGGAGAGCTTCCTGAGCAACGGCGCCGAGATCGTCGAGGTCGCCCTGCCGCCCTCCTTTGCCTTCGTCATCCCCGGCTGGGACATCATCAAGCAGGCGGAGCTCTTCGCCTATCACCGGGCCCTCTTCGAGGCGCACCACAAGGCGTACCCGCCGAAGCTGAAGGTCCGCCTGGAAAGGGGAAGCGCCGTCTCCGGTCACGAATACGTCGAATACCAGCGCCACCGGATCCTCTTCCAGCGGGAGATGAGCCGGCAGATGGAAGCCGTGGATGCGGTGTTCATGCCCGTCGCCTCCACGACGGCGCCCCGGGGGCTCTCGACCACGGGCTCCAGCGTCTTCAACCGCCCCTGGACCTTCTCCGGTTTCCCGGCGATGTCGCTCCCGACGGGACTCGATGCCAACGGCCTCCCCTTCGCGATGCAGATGGCGGCACAGCCCTACTGCGAAGAAACGCTCCTGGACGTTGCCGCCTGGTGCGAAAAGGTCTTGGCTTTTACGGCCGCCCCCTGAGGATCGCGCCGGCACAACGTCAACCCGGCGTACACCGGATCGGGTCCGGGGCAGGCTCTGATACGGGGTCCGGGGTTCGCCGTGGTGACGGCTTTTGGATAGGCCGTCACTTTTTAATTGACAAATCCACCGGGAAAGCTTAAGGGACGCTTCAAGGAAGGTTTATTCATGAACACAAGAAACACGATCATCGCCATTATCGCCATTAAGGGCATAATTATCGGGCCTTCATATATCGGCCTGAGCGGAGGGTAGTGTTTCCATAAAAAAAGTCTAAAGAGACAAAATCCGTTATCAGGTTCGACCGATAACGGATTTTTTATTTTGGCAAAGGAGAAGGCTATGGCAACCACGAACGTTGTTATCTATGACACGACCCTGAGGGACGGTACGCAGGGGGAGAAGATCAATTTTTCCGCGGAGGAGAAGCTGCGGATCGCCCGGCGTCTGGACGACATGGGATTCCACTATATCGAGGGGGGATGGCCCGGCGCCAACCCCAAGGACGTCCGTTTCTTCGAGATGGCCAAGGGGATGGCCTTCCGGCGCGCCCGACTGACCGCCTTCGGAAGCACCCGGAAACCCGGCGCCAGGCCGGACACCTGCCGGAACATCCGGGCACTGCTCAAGGCGCAGACCCCGGTCATCGCCATCTTCGGAAAGAGCTGGGATCTCCATGTTAAGGAGATTCTCGGCAGTACGTTGGAAGAGAACCTGGAGATGATCCGCGATTCCATCGCCTATCTCAAGAAGAAAGAAAAAGAGGTGATCTTCGATGCGGAGCACTTCTTCGACGGCTACCTCCGTAATCCCGCTTACGCCATCGAGACCCTCAAGGCGGCCCTGGAAGCCGGTGCGGACCGGATCGTCCTTTGCGACACGAACGGCGGCACGATGCCCCACGACCTGACTGTGGCCGTCATCGCCGCCGCGGCCGTCATCCCGAAGGACCGGCTCGGCATCCATGCCCATAACGACTGCGGCCTCGCCGTGGCCAACACGATCGCCGCCGTCCATGCGGGGGTGGTCATGGTCCAGGGCACGGTCAACGGCTACGGAGAGAGGTGCGGCAACGCGGATCTGACCACCGTGATCGGCAACCTCCAGCTCAAGATGGGCCGGAAATGCCTCCCGGAGGCCTCGCTTCGCCAACTCACGAACCTCTCCTACTTCGTAAGCGAGGTCGCGAATGTGAGACCTCTGCCGTTCCGGCCTTACGTCGGGACAAGCGCCTTTGCACACAAAGGGGGGATCCATGTGAACGCCGTCGCCAAGAATCCGCAGGCCTACGAACACATCCATCCCGAGCTGGTGGGCAACCACCAGCGGGTGCTTGCCTCCGACCATGCCGGCAAGAGCACCATCGCTTGGAAGGCCAGGGAACTCGGCGTCGATCTGCAGGAAAACGACGAGGTGAGCCGCAAGATCGTCCGGGAGATCAAACGGCTGGAAGACCAGGGATTCCAGTTCGATGCGGCCGACGGCTCCCTGTCCCTGCTCATGAAGAAGATCACCGGCGCCTTCAAGGAGCCCTTCACGCTCGAGTGTTTCAACGTGACCAACGGCAAGACCGGGAACCATGCCCCTGTCTGCCTGGCGACGATGAAGCTCTCCGTGGGCAACGATGTGGAACTGACCGCGGCGGAGGGGAACGGCCCCGTGAACGCCCTCGACCACGCCCTCCGGAAGGCACTGGCGAAATTCTACCCCCAGATCGAAGAGGTGCATCTGATCGACTTCAAGGTCCGCATCGTGGAGGGGAGCGAAGGGACGGCGGCCAAAGTCAAGGTGCTCCTGGATTCCCGGGATGCGGAGGAGGTGTGGAGCACGATCGGTGTTTCCGAAAACGTGATCGAAGCAAGCTGGCAGGCCCTGGTCGACAGCATCCAGTACAAGCTGAGCAAGGATAACGTCAACAAGAACGCACGGCAGGAAGCAGCGGGATAGGGGTCATGCCAGAAAGCGGAATGCTGCATTCCGCGGATCAGGCCGCACGGTGCTCGCGGCCGTCGCGGCCCGACTTTTCCAGGTAGTAGTCGTAATGACCATTATAGGTTCGCATCCGGCCATGATCAATTTCGAAGACGCGGTTGATGAGGCAGCGCAGGAAGTGGCGGTCATGGCTGACGAGTACAACCGTGCCGGAAAAGTTTTGTAGGGCGGCCAGCAGCGTTTCGCGTGATTGGATATCGAGATGGTTGGTCGGCTCGTCGAGGATCAGCAGGTTTATCGGCTGCACCAGCATCGTTGCCAGAACCACCCGGCTCTTTTCACCGCCCGAGAGGTTGTCAACCCGTTTGTAAATATCATCCCCCTGAAACAAAAAAGCGGCGCAGAGATTGCGCAACGTGCCGAGATGAGCCTCCGGCATGGCGTCCTGTACCGTTTCCAGCACGGTCTTCCGGGGGTCGAGGATATCCATGGCATGCTGGGAGAAATAGCCGGGATAGACGTTGGCGCCCAGATTCAGGCTGCCGGTCGTCGGCTCCGCCTGACCTGCGAGCACCTTGAGGAAGGTGGACTTTCCGGCGCCGTTGACGCCGACCACGGCGATCTTTTCCTGACGCCGGATCGTACCGCTGATCCCGCCGAAGACCGATCTTTCCCCCCCATCGGGACGGGGCCAGACCTTGCCCAAGGCCTCGAGCCGGACCACGTCGTCGCCGCTGCGCGGCGGCTCGGCAAACTCGAACTTGATGGACCGCTGTTCGGCCGGAATCTCGATCCGTTCGATCTTGGCAATCTTCTTGACCCGTGACTGCACCTGGGAGGCATGGGACGCCCGCGCCGCGAAACGGGCAATGAACTCCTCCTCCTTGGAGAGCATCTCCTGCTGGCGGCGGTGGCTGGCCAGAAGCTGTTCGCGCCGGATTTCCCGTTCCCGCAGGTAAAAGTCGTAGTTGCCGCCGTATGTGGTGATCGTGCGGTTGGCCACCTCGACAATGCGGGTCACGACCCGGTTCATGAATTCGCGGTCATGGCTGGTCATCAGGAGGGCGCCCTTGAATGTGCCGGAGAGCCACTCTTCCAGCCAGATGATCGATTCCACATCCAGGTGGTTGGTGGGTTCATCCAGCAGGAGCACGTCGGGATCGATCGAGAGGATTTTGGCCAGCGCGATGCGCATTTTCCAGCCCCCGCTGAAGGATTCCACCGGGTGATGATAATCCTCCGGGCCGATACCGAGGCCGGTCAGGATGATCTGCGCGCGGCTTTCCAGATCGTAGCCGCCGCGATGTTCGAACTCGGCCTGGATATTGCCGTAACGCGTAAGGAGATCCGCCATTGCAGCCTCTTCCATGGGCTCGCACATGGCCGCCTCCAGCTCCTGAATCTGCAAGCCGAGCTGCATCACGGCCTCGGAGGCGGACATGACCTCCTGAAGCGCCGAGCGGCCGGACATGGCGCCGACATCCTGGGAGAAATACCCGCAAACGACATTGCGCGCCTTCGTGATTTCTCCGGAATCGAACTCTTCCTCGCCCATGATCAGACGAAAGATGCTTGTTTTGCCCGCGCCGTTCGGCCCGACAAGGCCGCTGCGGCTGCCGGGCAGGATCTGAAAACTGGCATCCCGAAACAGGACCTGCGGACCATGCTGCTTGCTGATGCCGCTGAAATGAATCATCTGTGGCGAACCCCCCGTGAAAGTGGCGGACTGCTAACACATCCGGGATGTTGCTGCAAGCCATTTGATGTTATGGATCAACCTGCCCGGCAAAAGCCCATCAGGACCCGCCCCGCAAACCCGTTGACAATCTTTATCCCATCATCTACTTTCTCCGCATGGAACAATTCCTCGCCTCACACGGCTACCCTGCCTTGTTAGCCCTGAGCTTTCTCGCCTCGACCCTGATCCCGTTGGGTTCGGAGTGGCTTCTCATCGTGATGCTCATGAACCATCACGATCCGGTTATGACCGTGGCTGTGGCCACCCTCGGAAACACACTGGGGGCTTTGAGCACCTGGGCAATCGGCATGGCCGGCGGTCCCTTTCTGATACGCCGGGTCCTGCGGATCGGTGCGGCGGCGGAAGAATCGGCCAAACGTCTCTATCGACGGTACGGCGTCTGGTCCCTCCTCTTTTCCTGGCTGCCGTTTATCGGCGATCCCCTCTGTCTGGCAGGCGGCATCTTCAAGGTCGGGTTCGGCCGTTTTTCCCTGCTCGTCTTCACCGGCAAGTTGGCCCGCTATGCGGCAGTGGCCTGGTTGACGCTGGAAGGAATGCAGATGTTCAAGTCATGATTGTACAGGATATGGTAAAATTGATCGGATCGAAGCAGCAAGCGAAGTAAAGCTGGCCTATTCCAGCCGTTTTTTCGCCGGACGGACCTCGTAAAGGGCGCTCTCTTCGCGAACCATGCAAGCCGGTTCCGCGACGGCCTTCTCGAAGAGGAGTTTCGATGTGGAGAAAAGGTCTGAGTTTTCGGCCTTCAGGTAGCGCGCGGCCATCCGGCAGTACTCGGGCTCAATCTCCACGCCGATGCTGCTGCGGCCCGTCCGCAGAGCCGCCACCATCGTTGTTCCGGAGCCGCAGAAGGGATCGAGGACCGTATCCCCGGTAAAGGAGAACATCCGCACGAGCCGGGTCGCCAACTCCAGGGGGAACGGGGCCGGATGGTGTTTCGTCGAGGCCCCGGTGATGTTCCAGATCTGCTGAAACCAGCGGTCGAATTCCTCCTTGGAAATCCGGCTTGCATCGCGCTGGGCTTCTGTGGGCTTCCGGTATCCGCCCGGCTTCCTCTGCATCAGGATGAACTCCATGTCGTTCTTGATGATCGCGTTGGGCTCGTAGGGTTTCCCCAGAAACTTCGACCCGTTCGTCACCTCGTAGGAGGCGTTGGCGATCTTGTGCCAGATGATGGGGTTCAGATTATCGAAACCGAGCCGCCGGCAGATGACACAGATGTCCGCATGAAGGGGGAAGACCAGGTGGCGCCCGAAATCACGCCGCGCCACGCAGACATCGCCGACGACGCAGACCAGGCGGCCGCCGGGGACAAGGACGCGTAGGCAGTGCCGCCAGACCTTTTCCAGCTCTGCCAGAAACGCCTCGTAATCCTGGATGTGGCCGAGCTGGTCGGGGTTCTCCTGGTAGCGCTTCAGGTTCCAGTAGGGCGGGGAGGTGATGACCAGATGGACCGATTCGTCTTCCAAAAACGAGAGGTCCCTAGCGTCTCCGTTGATGAGCCTGTGCAGGGTCGTTTCCATGATCTTACGCCGAGGCCGCCGCATGGGCGGCAAGCGTTTTGGCAAAACGATCAAGAGATAGATCGCCGGCAGGTGTCCGGAATGCGCCGTCGAGACCGCCCGTCACGGTGGAGGTGATGAAGGCCGCGGCGGTGTAATGTCGCTCCAGAACGAGTTTTCGGCAGAACAGCTCGTACCTTCGCATGTAGGAGGCGCCGACATACTCCGGCAAAACCTTGAAATGCGGCTCCTGAACGCCGACCGGTCGGTTGGACGCCTCACAATCCTCCAGCATGAAGAAATAGCCGAGGAAGGGTTGGGGGTTGTCGAGATAGGCCCGCTCCCGATAAGCTGTCCAGAGATCGAGGGCGCTTCCCATGGCCTCCTCGGTCCGATTGTTGAAGTTGTTGCCGAAGGAAGGTCCGACCTGGGATTTCGCCTCGATCGCGGCGATCAGCCGTTGATCCCGGACCACGAGCAGATCCCACTCCTTGGTGGGCCGGAAATAACCGGGCAGCTCGACCGCCTTTTTCCTGAAGATGAACCGCTCCAATATCCCGGCCCGGGTGATCGCCTCACTGAACAGGTCGATGAAGCCGTTCATCTGTGCCCCGCCCGTCACGGCGCTACGCAACCCCTGATCGGCCTTTCCGCCCGTCTCCTGTTTCTGTCGCTGAGCAGCCCGTGTCTGCCAGTAGTGGGCAACCGCCTTGGCGGTGCGTTCGTCCAGATCCTTCATGGTGTCGGTCTGATTCATGAAGAGACTCTAACAGATTCCTTTTTGATTAGCCACTATTCTCCTTGGTGTTTTATGCGGCACATGTTAATGTCACAGCCTATGGCCCATGATATGGATCCATATCATCATGGTCATGCAAGCCCATAGGATACCGGAATGGCCGACGAGTTACGATACTATTGAGCGAATATTGCCCATCTTATCCCAATCCTTTGGAAGAAGATGATAACAGTATCCATATCAACCTACTAAGTTCACAGCAAAAACGAACGATGAATTTTACCCGGCTGAAAGCGTTTTACTTTGTGGCCAAACATGAAAGTTTCACTCTTGCCGCGCGCGAGCTTAATGTATCTCAATCGACGCTCAGTTTGCACGTCCAACAGTTGGAGCATCAGTATGACATCCCGTTTATCAAGAGGGGCAAAAACACTTTTCATCTGACGGACGAAGGGAAAATCGTTTTTTCCTATGCAAAAAAGATTTTTTCTCTCGCCGATGAGCTGACCATAAAGTTGGAAGAAAAGGTTTCTCCCTCCTCTGGAATCATCAGGATCGGATGCGCCCCTTCCATTGCACAGTACATCGTGCCCAAAATCGTTCTTTCCCTCAAGGAAAACAATCCGGGACTGGAATTGCAGATCGATACGGACATCGCCAGGGAAATATTGAAAAAGGTCCTGAATTTGGAATGTCATGTGGGCATGATCGGCAGGATTCCCTATCCCAACAACATCATCTACCGGCAGATTCTCAAACCCAAATTCCATTTCATCACTTCGGACCAAAAGATGAAGGATCAGATCCGGCTGAAGGAACTGGCCCATTACCCCCTCGTTCTACCCGAACGCTGGTCTGTCACACGGGAGTATGTGGTCAATGAATTCCACAAAAGGAACATTCCCCTGGGAGATTGCATTCACTGCGAAAACGTATCGGCGATCAAGCAGATGGTCCATCTTGGCCTGGGGGGGTCTTTCTTCCCCTACTACGCCATCGAAGAGGATGTGAAAGAGGGGAAATACCGCAGCATCGAGATCCTGGATAACCTGTTTTTGAATATCGATTTGATCTATCTGGCCAAGAGAAGAAAATCCAGCACGTTGAAGAGCTTTATTGCCACATTGAAGAATCTATTCTGATTCCGCTGCCCGCCGAAAGGCATCTTCAATCACATCCCTGCTTTCAATCGATTTGCAGCGATCGGATATTTCAAGGGTGATCATCCTATCCCAGCCCCGGATTTGATGCAGGTAAGGCCTGAAATCGATTTGGCTCTCCAGCAGGGAAACCTCGGGGTGTGGCTTTTCTCCCGCAAACCCGGAGATGTGAAAATGACCGATCCGGTCGGCAAAGTCATTTAAAAATGGCAGGATGTCCTGATGTGTCATTCCGATATGGGCAAAATCGATGGTCAGTTTCAGGTCGGGGTGGCGTGCGAGAACCTTCCCCACGTCCCGTTGGCCCGAACAGAGCTTGTTACCGCTGCCGTCCATATTTTCCAGCGCAACCGTGACGCGATGCTCGCGGGCAAAGGGGAGAAGCTCCTGAAGGGATTGGCTCAACGCCTCATAGGCTTCTTCTTCGTGTCCCCCGTCGCGGCAACCCGGATGCACGATCACCAATCCGGCTTTGATCGCTTCGGAAAACAGGATATCCGCCTTGATTTGCCATATGCTGGTTTGTCTCAGGCTTCCGTCTCTGCTGGAGAGGTTGTTATCCAGGTAATTGGCATGGACGGAACAGATCATCCCTGCCTGCGGAACCGCGTCGATGTCCCCTGGGCAGAGGCGTTGCCCCCGAAAAGGGGCGTGCAGTTCACAGGCATCAAAGCCGTCCCCTTTGGCACAGGCGATCTGCTCCGGATAATTGCTGTTCATTTGATTGCGGTAGGGCAGGGTCGATGTGGCAATGATCATCTCGTCCCCTCCGAAGAAACACCGGGATGCTTCAAGGTTCGGACCGCGAGGTCCACATCGTTCACCAGGACCCAATCCATGCCGAGGGCTTCCAATTCAAGCAGTCTTTCGGCAGAGGTCTCGCCCACCTCCCCGCCCGCCTCGCCGGTCATGGCCGCTGCCAGCAGACCATGCCGATGGATCTCGTCGATTCTCCCCTGCATGATCCAGGCGTCCCAGAGCCTGATGATGCCGACTCCCGCCGAAACAAAGCCGGACACACTCTCCGGCGAAGGGGTAAAGGCCAGAATGGGAGCGGCCGGGACTCTTTTTCGCACCAAACGGACGGCATCGAGGGAGACAAGTCCCCACACCACATTCAGGGGACGGCGGCTTCGTTCAATGACATCCAGGATGGGAAAGACGGCTTCGTTTTCCTTGACATGCAGCAACAGGGGAACGGAATGACAGCGGTCGAATACCCGCTCGACCGTTTCCAAAGGGGATGGCGGATGGCCGTATTGCAGGGCCGTCAACTCCCGGGCGGTCAGTTCAGGGACATTCCGGTCGATGGCAAACAACCGCATCAGGTTCCGGTCGTGAATGACCACGGGAATTCTGTCCTTGCTCAGCCGGACGTCGATTTCCACAAACTCGGCGCCGCTCTGGAAGGAATGGTGAATGGCTGCAATTGAATTCTCGGGAAAGACGCGATTTCCACCACGATGGGCAATAATGATCATGCTTCTTTATGCACCCTGCTCTCTTTGCCGATACCACGATCGGGACCGAACCCCTCCCGCGGAACCTCGGCTATAACGTGACCGTGCAGACTTCCGGCGTGAACCCCAACTGTACGGCATCGCCTTCTTGGGGCTGAACGTCCAGTTCCGCTTTGGTCAATCCCTGTTTCTTCACAATAATTTCCGTTCCGTCGACTTGAATGTAGAAAGCGATGAAGGCCCCCTGGAACTGACGTTCCGTAACCACGCCGGAGAGGGTATTTTCATAACGGTCCCCGGGGTTCAGCACGATATGTTCGGGCCTGATGGTCATGGACAGGCTCTCATGGGGGGCGTCATCGCTGAAAGTGGCGGGTTTGGGCGCGTGCAGCAGGGTCCCCAGGGCGCTCATGACCAGGCCGTCGGCATCGGATTCGACGTACCGGCCCTTGATCAGATTCGTCTGGCCGATAAACTTGGCTACGAACTCATTGGCCGGTTGATAGTATAGTTTCGAAGGAACGTCAATTTGCTGACTCACGCCGTTTTTCATCACCATGATGCGATCCGAAACGGCAAAGGCCTCTTCCTGGTCGTGGGTGACATAGATCGTCGTGATATTCAGCTTCTTCTGGATCCGGGTGATGCTGACGCGCATCTCGACTCTCAATTTCGCATCGAGGTTCGAAAGGGGTTCGTCCAGCAGCAGGATCCGCGGCTGGATCACGAGCGCCCGGCCCAGGGCCACCCGCTGCTGCTGGCCGCCGGAGAGCTGTTTGGGCTTTCGGCCCTCCAGTCCCGAGAGCCCGACGAAATCAATCATATCCATCACCTTCTTCTTGATTTCCGCCCCGTCGACTTTGCGCATTTCCAACCCGAAGGCGATGTTCTTGAAAACGGTCATGGTCGGGAAAAGCGCGTAACTCTGAAAACCGAATCCGATATCCCGCTTGTTCGGGGGGATGTCCCGGATATCCGTATCGCCGATCAGGATCTGTCCCGTCTCCGCGATTTCGTAACCGGCGATGCACCGCAGCAATGTTGTCTTCCCGCAACCCGACGGTCCCAGAAAGGTGAAGAACTCCCCCTTCCTGATGCTGAAACTCACATCGTTCACGGCGATGGTGGATCCGAAAGACTTCGTCAAATGGTTGATTTTCACATAATCGCTCATGGTAGCCTTGCCCCTTGGGATACTCCCTACATCGATAGTTTTTCCTGCCAGCTGGCGCCGGTGATTTTCTTGATCACGAAGTCGACCACAAAGATGATGACGATGATGAACAGGCTCAATGCCGCCGCCAGGTTGAAATTGTTGAAGGCCCCCACCTCGGAGGAGATGAACGCCACCAGTTGGAGCGGCAGGGTCTTGATCCGCTCGGGCGCCACCATCAAAGTGAGGGCATAATTGCCGATGGACGAGATGAAGGAAAACATGGAGCAGGCGATGAGCCCGGGCAGAGCCAGAGGCATGATTACCCGGTAGACCGCTACGGTCTCGCTGGCCCCCAGGCCCTTCGCGGCTTCGACCAGGGACAGATCGATCGATTCCAGCGTCGCGCTAATCGTCCGGTAGGCAATCGGCATGGCGACGATGAAATGGCCGATGATGATGATCCAGATGGTGCCGTGCAGCCGGATCGGGGGGGAATTGAAGGTCAGGATCAGCGCCAACCCGATTACGATGTGGGATATGGTCAAGGGCAGCATGATGATCGCATCGAGCAGCATTCCGGTCCGGCGGATCTTTTTCGTGATGATGCCGTAGGCCGCCAGCGTGCCGAACAGCAGGGTCAGCAGCATGGTGATGGTGGCGATGAGCATGCTGTACAGAAAGGCGCTTTTATAGTTGACAAAGACCTTGATGATCCATTCGAAGGTGAAATCCCAGCGGAACGTTGAACTCCAGTTGCTGCCGAAGGCCAAAAGCAGAATGACGGCCAGCGGCACCATGGTGAAGATGACCACAAACAACGTCATGATGCTGTCGGATATCTTCATCCCCATTCGCCTGAAGGCGGTCTTCTCCTGGGCGTTCATAGTCATACTTTCCTTCTGATCAGCGCGAAATAGACATACATGATGGTCATCGTCATCGCGGAGAGGATGACCGACAGGGCCGATGCAAAGTCAAAGGTGTCATAGCCGAAATACTGGTTGAAGATCTCCACGGCCAGGTTGGCGTAGGACGTACCACCCATCAACACGACAATCACGTAATTGCACATGGTCTGGGAAAAGATGATGGATCCGGCGGCAATGATTCCGGGCACGATGAGCGGCAGGATGACCCGCACGATGGCCCGCAACGGGGACGCGCCCAGTCCGACGGCCGCTTCCATGTAACTCCTGTTGATGGACGTCAGGACGGCGGAGATGATGAATGCCGCCAGGGGGATGCCGTGGAAGATGAACACCAGCAGAATGCCGTGGTAGGTGTGCATGACCTTCAACGGGAGGACGAAATCCGGGTTGCCCAGGATCGACCGCAGAACCATGTTGATCAGGCCGTTGTTCCCCGTGAAGGCGATCACGGCAATCACGAGGATGTAATTGGGGATGATGTAGGGGATGATCAGTAGGGACGAAAGTACGCGGCTGCCCCAGAATTTCCGCTGGTGGAGGTAGATCGCCAGCACCGTTCCGACAAAGAGGCTGATCAGCGTGTTGAGGCCGGCAAAGATCAGGGTATTGTAAAACTCCTGGAGGTAACGGGAACTCAGGATTTTTCCATAGAACTTCAGCGTAAAATGGCTTATGAAGAAGGCAATCTGATCGAAAAACCCCTTCGGCGCCACGATATCGCTGGGAACGAAGCTGGCCTTGAGCACCACCAGCAGAGGATAGATGGCAAAAAGGACGAAGGGCGCCACGATAATCGAAAACCAAAGCGCCGAACGAAGGATGGTCCATTTTCTGCCGGAGAGAATGTTGTCAGACATAAGCCATCCCCCGGGCGATTGCGATGGTCTCCGCAATCGCCCAGTTATCGGGGCCGGAGCCGTTATTTCGTCACTTTTTCTTCCCAGAGCGCCTTATATTCTTTCGTCCGCTTGGCGACGTAGTCTTCGTCCACTTCCAGATTGATCCGCTCGGGATGGGCGATTTCGATCTTCTTCATGGCCGCCGGGATCGGAACATCCTTTCCGGCCGTCCGGTAATAGGTCTTCTCCATGAACAGGGTCTGGATGGGCTTCGACAGCACGAAATCGATCCAGGCCCGGGCCGCCTTGGGGTGCTGGCAATTTTTCAATATGCCGACGTCATTGGTGGAAATGATCGTCCCCTCCTTCGGGTAGACCGCCTTGATCTTCATCCCGTCCTGCAGCACACCCTGGTAATACCAGATGTCGAAGTTCCACATGGCATCGATGTCGCCGCGGGAAAACTGCTGACCCATCGGGCTCGTTCCCGCATGCGACATTTCCGGGTGGGCTTTTTTGAGCATCGCGGCAAATTCGACACCGCCGAGGGGATTTTCATATCCCCGCCTCCAGATATCCCGCTGGGTTCCGCTTTTATCCTTAGGGAAATCCTGGATCATGGTCTGGATGGCCGAAAAACCGGCGCCGGTGGTGATGGGATTGGGATAATCAAAGATCCCCTTCCATTTGAGCAGATCCGTAAAGCTGTCGATGGGGCCGTATTTTTTCTCCGCCGCAGTGTGATAGAGAATGGCCCTGGCCCCCCATCTCTCGGTTTGATAATACCCTTCCGTATCCAAAAGGGCGGGCGTCAACCGTTTCCTCTCCGGCGAGAGATATTTCTCGAACATGGGGTATCCCAGCATCTTTTGCGAGTCCGCCAACCCCTGGATGAAGAAATACTTTTTCGTCGTCAGGATATCCGCCTGGGGATTCGGCATTTCGGAAAAGGACTTCTTGTAGGAAACACTGCTGTCCATGTTCGTGATGATGACTTCCGTCTCGGGATGGAGCTTCTGAAACTCTTTTTTCAACATGAGCAGCAGTTCCTCATGGCCTTCAGATCTGACGACAAGCTCCTTTTCAAGTTTTCCCTGTGCCAGAGCAGTTTCAACGAACAGGAATCCCCAAATCATGGCAATTGCGGCAAAGAAAATTATAGCCTTTGTCTTCATAAGGTCCTCCATTTTAAGTTATTCATTCATCGATACTTCTTCGGCATCAATATCAGAAAATATGGCATGAAGCGCTTATTTCTGAGATATATGACATTATATATTGAGGAAATCAAATACATAAAACAATATATATTATTGAATAAATAGATAGATGAAATGTGATGGTACAATAAAGGCCCGTCAAGCGATTCAACTTCTCACCTCTTAACTTGTAAAAGTCGCTTATTTCCCAGACTGTTTAGTCATACTGTAACTGCAGAAAAGTTCAGCACCTTGATATGAGAGACATTCCGTTCCCTCTTCTCAGGCTACCGCCCGTGCATGCACTTCGGCGAGGAGGAGCACCAACGCTTCGGCCTTTTCAGCAGCTTCGAAAACAGCGGGCCATTCAGCGCGGAGGAACGAGAATTGGGTCAAGACATTACCCCCTTTCTTGGTCCATTTACGCCCGGACCGCGACCGGTGCCTTCATCGTTCTTTCTTCTCTGCTTCGGGTTTTAGAGTACATGGTGGTGTTCGAGAATTCTTCGGATCTCGGCCGGGCCGACCCCGGCTTTTGCGGCAAAATCAGGCCAAGCGGAAACCGCCTCACCAACCTGCTTCAAAACCTGTGGCGCCGTACCGATGCCGAAACGATCGGCCACGGCACTCAAGTCGTCACGGGAAATACCGGAAAATTTTCCATTGACCGCCATCAGGTGCTGGCGTGTCCATTCGCCTTGGGGATTATGGGCATGCGTCACGTCGTAGGCCGGGGCAAGCTCCCATCCCATCCCTTCCCGCAGGATAAAGGAGCTGTTTTTGGTGTGGTCGTCACAATTGGACGCCATCACATTGAACGCCATCCTCCGGAATGCCTCCTCCATGGGGTGGTAGCCGGGCAGAATCCGTTTGATGGTCAGAAAGAGCTGGTTGTAATCGTGGCTGGCCTTCTGCTTGTAATCCATGTGAGCCATGGCACAGAGGGTTTGCAGGTGATGTTTATTGTTGCCGTCTCGGTCGAAGCGCAGCGTCATGAAGTGGGCGCGCCCCTCCTCCTCCAGCAGCCGGCTGGGCGACATAACGATGCCAGCTGCTCCGGCCATCAGGGAATAGGCATACTCGATGCGGCCGTAGTCCCGGGAGCCTCCCAGTTCCCTGTCGGCGCCCATTCCGTCAAATTTAAGCAGCCAGTGTTCGAAGCCGGGCACCACATCGAATTGTCCTGATCGGATTTCATCGGTGGTCGGATTCCAGGCAATGGCCGCCTTGGCCCGGGCTCCGCCCGCCGACGTTCCTACCTGGATGATCTGGGCAAGCGCTGCCTTAGCCAATTGATCTGAGCCAAGCTCCCCACGCACTGCGGAACGGGCGCTGTCAATCAGACGGGAAAGCTTGAGGGCCGTACTGCCGACTGAGGCGGGAGAGCGTGCGGGTCTGAATTCCAAGGCGCCCATGCCCCTCTTGCCCATGTAGGCCAGCCGGTCGAGGGAAGTGATTTGCGACTTGGCGACACCCCTGCCGGCCATCCAGGCATCGATCAGGCTGTTGCCGAAATCATCCGGTAGGGCATCGGCAAGCATCGCCGGAAGCCGCTTGAAGGTCAATTCCGGAAGATCGGTAAAGACAAAAGGTTCGCGTGCCTGTTCCAGAGGCATGGTCAGGGGCGCAAGCTCAATGTTGGATGTAACGAACCGGGGGTCATATTCGAAGACGTAGTATCCAAGTTTGGGGTCAAGCGCCGCGGCTCCGACGGTTTTTCCCCAAATGCGAACTTCGATTGTTGAAACCGGTTTATACATGTGGTGTTCCTTTTACCCGGGAAGCCCGCTGCCGTGAAGGCTTGGATTTCAGCATCTGCAAAGGGCTAATAGAAACAACCGGGGCCAGAGACTCGATCCACTCGACCCGACCCAGGGCGCGCAATACTTTTACCAGGGATTTGACCGTTGCCCCTTTTCCGGCTTCCAGGTTCTTGACGACATTCAGGGCCACACCGGCCTGCTCGGCAAGCTGGCGCTGATCCACATTCTGCCGGAGCCGAAGGTCGCGCAGTTGCCGGCCGAGTGTCGCCTCCCATTCTTCCGTGGTCATGCTTTCAGTCATTAAGAGCCCTTTATAAGTCCATTGGTGACTGAATAATACACAACAGCCCTATAAAAGTCTACTAAATAGTTATACGTACCGGCAGCATTATGAAAGGAAGGATCATACATCCTGGGAAGCCGACACCCTGTCGACTTCATAATCCCTTATAATTATTTTTAAATCAATGATTTGAATTGCACATAACCGTTAATTTCTGTCACAAATTCAATGCAGTTTTTCTGACAAAAGGCAAATCATTCTTCTCTCGGTTAGCTACAAATCCTATTTCCCTTTCACTGTCGCTCGGCGGTATGTCGTATAATCATGACGGATACGCAGACATTTTCATTTCCAAGTAAAATCCATACGGCCATTCGGATATCTAAAGGAATGTCAAGATGTTGAGACGGAAATTCTGAAATCACAAGATGCCTCATTTCCGTCTCATTTCCATCTCGTTTTCTCATAATCCCTCCCGGAAGGCACGATGCGCTGCCTTCAGCTTCTCCACGGCGGCGACACGGCGGGCGAATTCGCGCTGGAGGGGGAGGGGTGGGAGAATCGTTGAAATTCCGAAAACCTTCTCCTGCAAAATGTTCTTCATCGAACCACTCGTGCCTGTTGCACGCCGTCCTATTTCTCGGCGAAGCGCTATTGTCTGAAACAGCGTCCAAACAAAAAGCGGTTCTACCATTACAGGTTTTCGCCACACGAATCGCCAGATCTTGTCAGGCAGAAGCGCATTCGGCGGAGTGTGCTCCACATACGCCACTGCACCGACAAGTTCAGTTGTGTTTGCACGGCTGAACAGTAAATCATCGCGTCGGACTAAATTGCTCAATTGGTGGTTCATAAATATCTGACACAGGCTTACTCTCATTAGGGCGAAATTTCATTCCTAATACAAACAGGAGTATAACTATTCTCCGAAGGGGTATTATCTCTGAGGATTAAGAACGATGATTCCTTGAATACCCGCAAGACATGGTCCGATGGAAGGAGACAGCGGCTGGCGGAGTGCCTGAATTCGTTTGTCGGAGGACTGATCAAGGCAGCCATAGCCATAAAACATCTGCGCGCGGAGAGGGAACGGCGAGAGCTTAAATGGCAGGAGGAAAGGCGTCAGTGGGAAGAATCGGAGAGGATCAGGCGGGAGGAAGAGGAAAAAATAAAAGCCTTGGACAGGGAGGTTGCGTCTTGGCAGCGAAGCCAGCAGATCCGCTCATATATCGATGCCGTTAAGAAATGGGGGATTCAGAAATACGGAGAAATTAAACCCGACAGCAAGCTCCATCAGTGGCTGACGTGGGCCACTCGGCAGGCAGACCGTCTTGACCCATTGGTTGAATGATCTGTCTCCGAGAGTGATTCATTTGATAGCAAATATTCAATTGACCAGTGCCATCAGCTCTAACCCCAACCGTTCCGAAGGTTCCGCCAGATCGTACACGAATATGATGATTTGGAGACTAAGCCAGAATATCGAAAAGCATCCCCTGAAGTTCCTCGGTGGCTTTCACGGTCTTGAGATTGGCCTCGTAATGGTTCTGGTTTGTCATAAGGGCGATAATTTCTTCCTCAAGGTTCACGTTAGAAGGCTCACGTTCCCCCTGTGTTACACCATCGATGTTGACAATGTCGCCAGGCGTATTCACCCGCGCTGAGGAAGCGCTGACCCCGGAGGGCGCCATCTCCTCCATCGCGGCGCGACTTTTTTTGAAGCCGTCTGTGTTTGCATTGACAATATTATTGGCTATTATGGACATTTTTCCATCGAAGGCCCTGAGTGCTGTAAGAGCAATATTGGCAGCATTTGACATGACAGTCCACCTCTTTGATCGTCTTTCTATGGTATCGGCATTTACGGCCGGATGCTTTAATCCGTGCGCAGGGGCATTCGGGTCGCCGGCCTGTGTCTCCGCGAGGGAGTCGTCGACGGCGGAGCCGGGTAAGCAGAAAAGCCTTGAGTGTCAATCAAATAATGGATTCGTAAAAGTGTGGCCATGAATGCCGTCATGCTGTTGTTCCAACAAACCGCTGTGATAATGATGGTCCGGTGATATTTTTTAATCCTCACTGCGAAGATGGTATGGCTGCTTAACATTCCAAATTGCCGGGAATTAAGAAATGAAAGGAAGCGGACTATCTGTTATGATGCGCGTACAATCATTTTCACAGGCGGGGTGGTATGGGACTGATATGGATCAATGAGGTTTCGGTCAGCTTCGGTGGGCCGAGGCTCTTGGACGGTGCTACGCTCCAGATCGAGGCGGGCGAAAGGATCGGGCTGCTGGGCCGGAACGGTTCGGGAAAGTCCACCCTCATGAAATTGCTTGTGCGCGATATCGTCCCGGACAGCGGCGAGATCATCCGCAGCGGCGATCTCAAAATCTCGATGCTCCCCCAGGATGTCCCCGACGACCTGCCGGGGACGGTCTATGATGTCGTGGCCGCAGGCGGCACCGGGCACCTGGAACTGCTCCGGGAATACCACGACCTGACCCTGCGGATGGCCCGGAGCGGCGATGATGGCCTGCTTTCGAAGCTCGAACGGGTTCAGCACCGGCTGGAGACCTCCGGCGCCTGGCGGTATCATCAGCGGGTGGAGACGGTGATCGCCAGGACCGACCTGCAGGAGAATGCCGAATTCAGGTTGCTGTCGGCGGGGATGAAACGCCGGGTTTTCCTGGCCAGGGCACTGGTGAACGACCCGGACCTTCTGCTTCTGGACGAGCCCACAAACCATCTGGATATCAACGCGATCCTCTGGCTCGAGGATTTCCTTCGGAAGTTCGAAGGAACCCTGATGTTCGTGACCCATGACCGGGCTTTTCTTCAGCGGCTGGCGACCCGCATCGTGGAAATCGACCGGGGCCGTCTGATGTCGTTTCCCTGCGATTACGGTACCTACCTCGAACGCCGGCAGGCCGCGCAGGAGGCGCAGGAGAGTCAGTGGCGGGAATTTGACAGAAAACTGGCCCGGGAAGAGACCTGGGTTCGGCAGGGGATCAAGGCCCGTCGCACCCGGAACGAGGGCAGGGTGCGGGCGCTGATGCAGATGCGGCGGGAGCGGGAGCGCAGGCTCGAACAGGCGGGCAATGTCCGGCTGACGATCCAGGAGGCGGAGCGCAGTGGCAGACTGGTTGCGGAAGCCCAAAAAATCAGCTTCGCCTTCGCCGATCAAAAGATCGTGGAAGGGTTTTCCACCGTGATCCTCCGCGGCGACAAGGTGGGCATGATCGGGCCCAACGGCTCCGGCAAGACCACACTTCTCAAGATCCTCCTCGGCGAGCTTGAACCGCAGCAGGGCAGGGTCCGCCAGGGGACCGGGGTCCAAATCGCCTACTTTGATCAGCTCCGCGCCCAGTTGGACGAAAACCGAAGCCTGAAGGATAATATCGCCGACGGCAACGACACGGTCATCATGGGCGGCGTCTCGCGGCATATCGTGGGTTATCTTCAGGATTTCCTTTTTCCGCCGGAACAGATCCTGGCCCCGGTCCGTTCGCTCTCGGGCGGTGAACGCAACCGCCTCCTGCTGGCGAAACTCTTCATCCTCCCCTCCAACGTGCTGGTACTGGATGAGCCTACCAACGATCTCGATGCCGAAACGCTTGAACTCCTCGAAGACCGGCTCATGGAATACAGCGGCACGATCCTGCTGGTCAGCCATGACCGCGCATTCCTCAATAATGTGGCGACCTCGACGATTGTCTTCGAAGGCGAAGGGCGGCTACAGGAGTACGTGGGCGGTTATGACGACTGGCTCAGACAGCGGACGACGCCGGACGGGCCGCTCCCGACGGCGCCGAAGGAACCGAAATCAAGGAAGGACAAACCCCAGAAAGAGAAGCAGAAATTGTCCTATAAAGAGACACGGGAGTTGGAGGCGTTGCCGCAGAAACTCGAAGCCCTGGAGGAGGAGAAGCAGCGTCTGGTTACGACACTGAATTCTCCCGCATTCTATGAAAGCAGAGACGCGGTTGAGATCAACAAGGCCAGTGACCGTCTGGAGGTTCTTGAAAAGGAACTGGATGAGGCCTACCGGCGCTGGGATGAATTGGAGAAGCTGACCGCGAAATTCGGCGGGGAGCCGGGGTGACGGCGGGAATTCGGGATTCCCGTAAGTCAAACAGAATCCAAAGAGCTCTTCCTACCCGGCGCAAGCTTCTTCCGGCGGCAGCGGGTGGACGGGTGAGGCCGCAGTGAGATGATTTATGAAAGCGGAAAGCCTTAGAGCGCAGCCGGGCGATGTTGCCGCCGAACACCAATGCCCTGTCCGCCTCGTTAAGGTCCTGGCAGGCCACATGGTGGGTTCACGTGGTGATTGCCCGTTTTTTATTTCTGCAATTCTTCCTTCACCGCCTGTGCAAGTTCCTCCAGAATCAACGGTTTTTTTAAATATCGGCCTGCTCCCAATTTCAGGGTTTCCTTTACCTGTTGCGTTTCCGCAAAACCACTGACGATAATGGCTTTTTGTTGGGGACGAATCTTTTTGATTCTCTCGTATGTCTCACGTCCGTTTATCCCCGGGTCCATGATCATATCGAGCAGCAATAAATCCACGTGGTGTTCCTTCAAATAATGGGCAGCCTCCTCGCCTCCGGAAACAGACGTTGCTTTATACTGTAGCGCCTCCAGCATCTGACAGGAGATTTCTCGCTGGCTTTTCACATCATCAACGACCAGAATCGTCTCGCCGCGGCCGTATAAATCTTCGAGGGGAACAGGGAGTTTCTTGTCCTTGACAGACTCTCTTGTTATCGGGAAATACAGCTCAAATTTCGAGCCTCTGCCATCGGTTATCACATCGATGTAGCCGTCGTGGTCCTGTACGACATTCCAGACAACCGTCAGTCCCAGACCGGTACCGCTTCGGCCCATCACTTTCTTGGTATAGAAGGGTTCAAAAATCCGTTGAAGATCGTCCTCTGATATGCCCGGCCCATTGTCCTCTACCGCCAGGACGGTATATTCACCGATGTTGACCCTATCATAGCCCTTCAGCGGTCGGTCGATATAGCGATTCATCGTTGATACGACAACATTGCCGGCGCCGTCGATTGCCTCGGAGGCATTGGATACAAGATTCATCACAATCTTTCTGATATGAGTGGGGGATCCATTTATATTGAATAACCGGGGATCCAACTCGACTTTGACCGTAACCGCAGGATGGTACTGTAAGAGTTTGTTATATTCGGGAGATATTAAATATTCGCTGATCAAATCGTTCAGATTCAGCGGTTCTTTGGAAATAGCCACGCCTCTGGCCACGGTTAATAGATCCTGAACAATGTCCGCCGCCCTTTGTCCGGATTTCTGTATGGTTTCCACCGATTTTCGAAGCTTGCTGTCTTCGGGCAGTTGCAACAGCATCAGTTGTGGATAGCTGACAACTCCGGAAAGAACATTATTCAAATCATGGGCGACGCCGCCGGCCAGCAGCCCCAGGGATTCCATCTTTCTCAGTCTGGACAGCTTTACTTCGCTTTCTCTCAGTGCCGCCTCTTCGCGGATTCGTTCCGTTATATCACGCATGATGGCCAGAATGGCCGGTTTGTTTCGATAGCGAATCGCGCTTGCCCGGATTTCAACGATTCTCTCTTCAAGAGCCGATCTTCTGATACGCATCACCAATGAATCAGCCGGGGCGGCCGAATGCAGCAGCAACCCACTGCAATACTGCATGAGTTTTGACCTGTCTTCCGGTACGACATCATCGAGGAAATCCTTGGCTGCCGAATCGATCACAGGACGACCGACCAAGGCACTGCAGGCCGGATTTGCGAAGGCCGCTTTACCGTCTTGAATCACCAAAATGCCGTCATTGGCAAATTCGGTAATGACCCGGTATTTGTCTTCCGCCGACATATCAACATAGTTGTCAAAGACGATCCAGAGGACGATCATGGAATATCCGAAAAACCCATATTCCATCACATATTGAACAGTCGGCATCCCCAGGGAGGCCAGTCCGTCATGAATGCCCAGCGCAATCCAGAACACCATGCCTGCCAGATAGGGCGTCCTGTATCTGGGATCGGTACCTTTGTGCCTGAACCATATGATTGTTGCAGTGATGCCGGCCAGAGCGGCATAAAGCATAAACAGGGGGCCGAGCGGTCCCAGATCCGGCTCAAGATAGGGCTTGGCCAATCCGAAGAAGTTGCGGGTGACAAATCTGTCGGCTACGATATGGTTTCCGGACCATAAAAGGACCAAAACCAGGCTGTGGAAGATTCCGGCCAGGAGATGGTAATATTTACCCTCCATTTCCAGAGAAGAGAATATAAATCCATAGAAACAATGAACCAGAAAAATAATGGCTGTAAATTCCAGCAAGCCGGCAAATCGGTTCAGAGAGCCCGGAGGTGTGTTGTACTCCAGAAAAATGCCGATCGCATAAAGCAAACTGGAGAAAGAGATGGCCGCGCCCCATCCATACCAGACACACTTGGTCTTTCGGAAAAAAAATGTAACCTGTATGATGACCATCATCAGGGCCAAGACAGCCACCGATAATGACCCTGCCGATTGGGGCACGATATTTTCAGCGATCATTTTTTATTCCTCAAACCGGTGTGCTCCAGTTGTCGGCACACCCAGTCGGATAATGTGAATGACGATGAGAATTCGTTGCTATGCGTATTTCGCGATTCGCGGCCATTTTGCATGCGAAACTTAAATCAACAAAATGGATTGGTCAAGTAAATAATCTTATAGAATCAAGAAGTTTTTTTGCCGAATGAATGATTGATCAGAAATTGCTTTTGCGCAGGTTGAGGAGATTTTGTCTCCGTGTTGCTGACAGAGGAACAGAAAAGCGGCTATCATCAAGCTCCAGTTTATGATAGAAAAATTGCGGCAAGAAGGGCGTCAAAGCCTGATGTGCCGGCGTTTGCCCTCGCGAAGGCGGGGGCGGGAGTGACATTCTTGCGGGTTTTGAACGGAAGGTTTCGGGAAAAGGGGCGAACATGAGAATTGCGGTGGTGGGTCTCGGGGGCGTGGGCGGTTATTTCGGGGGGAAGGTCGCCCTGAAATACGCCGGTTCAGCGGAACATCGGGTTATTTTCATTTCGCGGGGGGCTCACCTCGCTGCTATCCGTAAAGAAGGCCTGCTTCTCAGGACGGTGGAAGGCGAGTTCCGGCTCACCCCCGACCTGGCGACCGACGATCCTGCCGCAGCCGGATCCTGCGACCTCGTTCTGGTCTGCGTGAAGGAATACGCGCTGGATGAAGCCGCCGCCGGAATCGCACCGCTTCTGCATGCGGAAACGGTTGTCCTTCCGCTGCTGAACGGTGTCGATATCGCCGCACGTCTGCGGGATATTCTCCCCCGGGGGGTGGTTCTGAGCGGCTGTGTCTACATCTCCGCCTTCATCGAGGCCCCCGGCATCGTCCACCAGGTCGGGGGAACCTGTCAGCTCTTCTTCGGTCCGGATGATGGGAAGGCGGAGGCCTTCCGTCCGTTGGAGGCACTCCTGAAGGATGCGGGGATCAAGGCGGAGCTGACGGACGGGATCGGTGTTCACCTCTGGACGAAATACCTCTTTGTAAGCCCGATGGCCGGCGTGACATCGCTCATGGCGAAGCCCTTCGGGGCGGTCATGGCGGATGAGAAGGGAAGGGCGATGGTCCGGGGGCTGATGGAGGAGATCGGGCGTCTGGCTCAGGCCGGGGGGATCGCGCTTCCCGGGGACAGCGTGGAGACGGCCCTTGTCAAGGTTGCCCGTTTCCCCTATGAGACGAAATCGTCCATGCAGTTGGACTGCGAGAAGGGGGGGCGGACAGAGGTTGATCTCTTTATCGGTTACGCGGTCCGCGCCGGGCGCGCCCTCGGCATCCCCGTTCCGCTCCATGAGGAGCTCTATGCCGCACTGAAAAAACAGTTTGTCGGCGTTCGGGATAAAGCGGGGATAAGTTGCCCGCAGTCCGGGCGGTTTTAAACCGAAGCGGCCTGCTGTTTGGATGAGATTTTTTCTTTGGCGATCATTGCGGCGCCGAGCGCACCCACGGTATCCGGGTTTTTGGGGACCGATACCTCACGACCCACCAGAAAGGAGATGGCGCGCACAACACCCGAGTTCCGGGCGACGCCGCCGGACATGGCGATTTTCATATCCGGATACTGAAGCGTCGTCCGTTTGACCAGGGAGAGAATCCGTGAGGCTATGGAGCGATTCAGCCCCATGACAATCTCGTTGACCGGGGCACCGTCGGCAATCAGGGAAACCACCTCGCTCTCCGCAAAAACCGTACACATGCTGCTGATCGTCTGTTTCCCTTCCGCACCGATATCCATATCGGCCATGTCGTCGATATCCACCTGCAAGGCCCTGGCCATCGCCTCCAGGAAGCGGCCCGTCCCGGCCGCGCATTTGTCATTCATCGCAAAATCAACTACATTGCCTTCCTTCCCGAGAAGGATCGCCTTGCTGTCCTGTCCCCCGATATCGATGAGAAACTGGGTGCCGGGCAGCAGGGCGGTGATCCCCCTGGCGTGACACGTGATTTCCGTCACGGAGGAGAGGCGGTCCTCCACGCGGTCGCGCCCGTAACCCGTCGAAACGACCGCTGCGATATCACCACGCGAAACGGCTGCTGTCCGGAGCACTTCATCCGTTGCCCGGGCGATGGCCTCCCGGTTCCTGGCGCCGGTGGGGACAACCGCCGATGCCACAATGGCAGAACCGCCATCGATCAGCACGGCGTCGCAGGAAAGGCTCCCGATATCGATTCCGAGATAATACATGGTTCTCCTTTCTTTGTTTACGGTTAGAGTGGTTCTCTGCTTTCCAGCATCTCCATGAATGCTTCAAGCCTGGTACGGAACTGCCCTTCCGTAAACTTGCGCGAATCGACGCAGTCCACTTCAAGGTTCAGCACCGGAACGCCGATCTCTTTCAGCCCGTTTTCGATCAGCCCCCTGGCGCCCGTGCCCTGGCGGCATCCCCAGTTGCATGGATTGATCGCCCCATCGATCCGGTATTCCCGGGCGAGCTTTTTCAGATGGTCGATCCGCTTTTCGATGGTTCCGTTAAAGGGGATGGAGATCGATCTCCGGGCGAATCCCTCGAAGGGATCTTCCGGATCGATGTCGTCCCAGGTGATGTCGTTGAGTTCATCGATGATGATGGTGGCGCCGTACTCCTCTTCCAGCATTTTTTCCAGCCCATGCCTGAACTGGATCCGGTTCTGTATCCAGAGCAGCCGGTATTTTCTCCCGGATTTTCCGCAATCGCCGGCGTCGATCCTTTTCCTGAATTCGTCCCGGTATGCCTCCGCGATCGCAACGGCCTGTTCGCCGCCGAGAAAGAGGGACATGACAATGCCGAAATTTCCCAGGTCCCGGCTTGCCGCCGGCGAGGGGACATGGCGGGCGAGCTCAAAGATCTCCCTCATGATCCCGCAGGCACGGTTCGAGTTTACCACGGCTTTACGGAGCACATCGTTGTCCAACTTCCTGCCCGTGACGTGCGAAACGAATGCAACCATCTCCCGCATCTGGTCGGCGAGAAATCGGACGTTGCCGGCCGAATCGTTCTGCGGCACGTGCAGCACGAAGAGTTCCTTGCCGAAGCGGCGGGCAAGGTTTTCCAGGACGGCCAGTCCGCCGCTGCACGGATTGGTCGTTCCGATCAGAAATTCCGGCGACGGCATCAGCCCCTTGATCGCCGCCCCGCTCACGGAACGGTGATAGCTGCACGCATCGGAGGAGTATCCCGTGTGGTCGGTCTCTTCGATAAAGGAGCCGACAACGCCGGTCGAGGCGAGCATCGCCCCGATGAATTCGACGAAGCAGGATGTCACGCCCATGGCGTTGAGCAGGTCGAAAGGGGCCGTGATTCCGCACCAGGCGATCGCATCGGTCTCCGAGTAGAGCCTCTTCCCGAGGCGGGCGAGCTCAAGGGTATAGAGTTTTTTGGGACTTGAATTTCCACCGCGGATCGACCCCTCGATTCCCGCTTCCAGATCGGTAAAATAGTCCTTCATCATGTCCGTCACCTCATCATCTCCACAAAGGCTTCAATCCTCGTTTTATGCTGACCGATGGAACGGAGCGTGCAATCGCCCTCCAGCAGAAGCAGAGGGATACCCTCCCGCCTCAGCGACTCCCGGACGCCGGGCAGGCGGGCGATGTACGGATCGCAGAACTTTGCCGTGTAGCCAATGACGCCCCGGGCCCCCGCATTTTTTGCCGCTGCGGCAACATCGTCGCCCAGGCTTCCGGGCCTTTCCGCACTGAATGTCCGCGCGCAGGAGGGGCGGCCAAGGATAGAGCGCGCCAGATTCAGGAGCAGGTCGCCTTTCCCGGGTTCGATGGCCGAAAAGAGGCGGGAGCCGGTGCAGAGGTCGTCCGACACGATCTGCGCCCCGCACGACTCGAAGAGCGCGAAGGCCTCCGGTTCGGGAAGCACGTTTCCGAAAAGATAGACCGGAACGCCGGCCTCGCCCTGCCGGACATTGGCGCCCTCCTTCAGGATCGCTTCCAGGAATTCGATCGTCTCTTCGGGGGAGGAGATGGAAGCCCGGTTATAGGCCTCCTGAAGCGCGGCAGGACCGCCCTTGAGTTCCGCTCTCCCCGCTTTTTCCCGCAGTTCCCTGAAAAGGTCGGAAACCCGGTTGTACAGGCCGATGCATCCGGCAAGGCCGGCATCATCGATCGCCGTTCCGCCCCACTGTTCGAGGGTCCGGGTCAGACGCTCCAGCTCATCGCGGAAAAACCCGATCGATGAATTCATGGCCACAACGGGAAGATCGATAAGGACGATATTCATGTCGGCCCTGACCGCTTTCCAGGCGTCATAAAGGCGGCGCATGGAATCGCAACTGTTCATGAAAACCATGCCCTTCAGATCGGGCAGCATGCCGCCCATCGCCCGGTCCAGAACGCGTTTGACATGCGGGCAGAGGTTGTCATGCAGCAGATGGCCCGCCTGGTCGGGGCAGTCGACATTCGGCAGGATCCTGTACGGCGCGAACCCGGCCGCGCGGATGAGCGGCAGGGGGGTGTACGCGCAGGCAAACCCGATCACTCCTTTATTGCAGTTCATGATCTCTTCCCCTTTGTGTGTATTTCGGACCATTTTTTCGCCGCCACCATATCCCTTGCCTTTGAGAAACGGAAGTGGCATAATCGACAAAAAAGGGGGGATAAGCGACATGAAAAAGGTGACCATTCTTGCGTTGCGCGGCGCTGCGGCATCCAGCATCACCGGCCCGATGGATGCCTTCCTTTTTGCGGGCGTTCTCTGGAATATGGCCTGCGGCCTGAAGCCGTCGCCCTGTTTCGAGGTCACCGTCGCCTCGCCGGACGGCAACGCGGTGAAATGCGCCAACCGTCTCTATATCGAGCCCCATTGCGCCATCCATGATGCGAAAAAAGCGGACCTGATCGTCATCTCCGCCACTGCAGGCGACGTGGAAAGGGTCATCGGAAGGAGCGGGGAGGTTGTGGACTGGCTGGTCGCACAATATCGATCCGGGGCTCAGATCGCCAGCATCTGCACGGGTGCCTTCCTCCTGGCTGAAACCGGGCTCCTGAATGGGAAAACGGCCGTCACCCACTGGGGTTATATCGATCTGTTCAGGAAGAGATATCCCCTCGTTCATCTGCGCCCCGACGCGCTGATCACGGACGAGGGGGATCTTTACTGTTCCGGCGGTTCCAACGCCTACAACGATCTGTCGTTGTACCTGATCGAAAAGCTGAGCAGCCGCGAAATCGCCGTGCAGTGTTCGAAGGCGATGGTTCAGGACTTCGGCCGTGCCACCCAGGCCCCTTATGCGGCCTTTCGTTTTCCGAAAGGCCACTCCGAGCGGGACATATTGGCTGTCCAGAAATGGATCGAAGAGAACTATACGGAGGGAATCAGGATTGCCATGCTCGCCGAGAGGTGCGCCATGGGTCAGCGGACATTCGAGCGCCGCTTCAAGCAGTCGACCGGTGAGTCGCCCATCGCCTATCTCCAGAAGGTGCGGATCAATGCGGCGAAGGCCCTGCTGGAAAGGCCGCATTCGACCTTCGAGGAGGTGACCTATCACGTCGGATACGAAGATATCAGCTCCTTTCGGAAGATCTTCCAGCGGTACACGGGCCTCCGCCCGAAGGAGTATCAGCGGCTCTTTCAGCAGCGGAATCAGATACCGCTGGCAGGCTGAGCAGAGCGGTAGAGGGAGTTTTTCACGATGTAGTGGCGGACCTCGTCCGTGACGAGGTAGTGGACATCCTTTCCCTCCTGTGCCCGCTTCCGGATATTGCTGGACGCGATGTCGAGGAAGGTGACCTCGCGGAAGCTGATCATGTGGCCCGTCGGCCCGCGGAAGCCTTGGACGGCTTCGTCATATGCGAATCGGGAGGCAAATTCCGGCCCGAGGGTCTCATCGAGACCCCGGTGGCCATAGCCCGGCCGGGTCATGACGGCGAAGTGGCACATCAGCAGGAGCCTCTCCCACTCCTTCCAGGTCCGGATCGCATGGAAGGCGTCCTGCCCGAGGATGAAGTAGAGTTCGAGGTTTTCAAGGCGATACTTGTCCAGCACATACTCCACCGTCTCCACGGAATAGGAGGTCTTTTCCCGCCGGTTTTCCACATCCGAGAAGGAGAAGGCCTGATTCCCCTCGATCGCGAGGCGGATCATCTGCTCGCGGTGGTAGAAGGGGGTGATCGCGGCGTTGAGTTTGTGCGGCGGCCGCGCCGCCGGAACGAAGATGATCCGGTTCAGATCGAAGATCTCCAGCATCTCTGATGCGCACCGGAGATGCCCGATATGGATCGGATCAAACGTGCCACCGAACAATCCCCATTTCATGTTCTCAAGCCCTCGTAAAAAGTCTTAAAAATTCCGAAGTCGTCATGTTCTCACCTGCCCGTTTCCGTAAATGATGAACTTGGTGGTCGTCAGCTCTTCGAGCCCCATCGGCCCGAAGGCGTGGAGCTTGGTCGTGCTGATGCCGATCTCCGCCCCCAGCCCCAGTTCGAAGCCGTCGCTGAAACGGGTGGAGGCGTTGACGAGGACGGTGGAGGAGTTTACCTCCTGGAGGAACCGCTGAGCCCTGCCGTAGTTCTCCGTGACGATCGCCTCGGTGTGGAGTGAGCCGTACTTCTCGATGTGGGCGATCGCCTCGTCAAGGTCGCGGACCACGCGGACGGCGAGGATCAGGTCGAGGTATTCCCGATACCAGTCCTCCTCCGCGGCTGCCTCCGCCTCCGGCAGGATCTTCCGGGTTTTCTCGCAGCCGCGGATCACGACGCCGGCCTCCCGGAGCTTCGCCGCCGCGAGCGGCAGGAACGCCCCGGCGACGCCCTCATGGACGAGGAGCGTCTCCATCGCGTTGCAGACTCCCGGCCGCTGCGTTTTTGCATTCAGCGAGATCCGGACAGCCATGTCCAGATCCGCTCCCTCGTCGATGAATACGTGGCAGACGCCCTTGTAGTGCTTGATCACCGGGATCTTCGAATCCCGGACCACGGCGCGGATCAGCTCCTCTCCGCCGCGCGGGATGATCACGTCGATGAACTCCTCCAACTGGAGCATCTCATAGACCGCCTCCCGGTCGATTATGGGAACGACCTGGATCGCCGTCTCCGGGAGCGCGAGGTCCCGGAGGATCTCCTGGAGGGTCCCGGCGATGGCGAGGTTGGAATGGATCGCCTCCGAGCCGCCGCGGAGGATCACGGCGTTCCCCGATTTCAGGCAGAGGGCGGCCGCGTCCGCCGTGACGTTCGGGCGGGATTCGTAGATGATGCCGACGACCCCGAGGGGGATCCGCATCCGGCCGACGAGGAGGCCGTTCGGTCTCCGCCACATGGAGGTGACCTTGCCGAGGGGATCGGGCAGGGCGGCCACTTCGGCGAGTCCCCGGGAGATCCCCGCGATGGTCGCCTCCGTAAGTGTCAGGCGGTCGATCATCGCCGGAGAGAGGCCAAGGTCCCGCGCACGGGCGAGATCCTTTTCGTTTTCCCGGATCAGGCGATCACTGCTCCGGACGAGGGCCTCCGCCATCGCGATGAGCGCCCGGTTCCTGACATCCGTGGAGGTACGGGCGAGCACGGCGGAGGCCCGCCGGGCCTGCCGTCCCATCTCCGTCATCTGTAATGCGATATCCGTCATGATGGCATTTCCTTAAGCGAGCCGCGGGACACACGCGCTGCAATCAACCCCCGGCGTGAAATCCATATCAGCCATATTAGGCGTTGACAATTCCGGCGGTATTCGTATAAAACCGCCCATCTGCCGGGAGAAGTCGGCGATAATGTACAGGACGCCTCAGGCCGTGTCAAGGTCATTTGCCGACAGATCATTTGAGCGTTTGCACGGATGAAAAACCCGCAGGGCGGCGTCTTTTAGGCTGCCGCGCAGATGCGGCGGACGATTCGCCGGAGGGAAGCATGAGCAGGGAAAACATCCGCGTCAGGGCGGGCAAGCGGGCCTATGATTTCATCCGGGCGGGCGGTTTCAGCCTCGACCGGATCGCGACCTATTTCGGACCGGCGGGCGGTCCCCGGTGGCTTGCCGCAAGCGGTTTCGATCTGACGCTCCTCCGGGAGGGGTCGCTCGGCAGGCGGCAGCCGGTCTGGCTCGTCGGCGCCTCCGCCGGGGCCTGGCGTTTTGCGGCCTGGCTGCAGCCGGAGGCGGAGAAGAGCTACCGCGCGCTGATGGAGGCTTACATCGGCGCCACGTATGGGCGGAAGGACACCCCGGCGACCATCCTCCAGTCTTTAACGGCGATCGTCGAGAGCTATATCGATGACGATGCCCTTTCCTTTGCGCTGGCCTGCAAACCGTACCGCCTGGCGATCCTGACCGCCCGGGCGAAGCACCTTACGGCCTGCGAGCCGCTCTGGGTCCAGAAATTGGGTTTCATTCTCGGCTTCATGGCCAACGTCCTTCATCCGGCGCTGGTACACCGCTTTGCCGAGCGGACCGTATTCTATTACGGCGCGCAGCCTCCCGATTTCTGTCTGCGGAAGGGGTTCCGCGGCCTTTATTTCCCCCTCAGCGAGGTCAATTTCAAGGCCGCCGTGGTCGCCTCCGGCGCGATCCCCATTGCCGTCGCCGGCGTGCGGGATATATTCGGTGCGCCGGACGGTATCTACCGGGACGGAGGGCTGATCGACTATCACATCAATCAGGATTACCGGACCAGAAGCGGCGGATTGACCCTCTTTTTTCATCACCAGGAGCGGATCATCCCCGGCTGGATGGACAAGAAACTCAAGAAGCGCCGCCCGCCGGACGAGTTCCTCGACTCCGTCGTCATGGTCTATCCATCGGAGGGTTTTGTGGAGAGTCTTCCGGACGGCAGGATCCCGGACCGCGGCGATTTCGAAACCTTCATCGACGATCCGGCAACGCGGATCGCGAAATGGCGGCGGACGGTGGAATTGGCCGCCCCGCTGGGCGAGGAGTTTCTGGAGTTGATCGCGAGCGGCCGGTTGCAGGATGTGGTGGAACGGCTTTGACGGCTGCGCACCAAAGAGGAGACCCAAATGCAGGGTTCGCCATTGCCTGAAGCCGCTGTCTTAGGCGAACAGAATCCCGAAATCGCCCGCCGGATCGGGTCTCTGAAGAAAATCCTGAAGCGCTGCGTCCTCTGCCCGCGGATGTGCCAGGTTGACCGGATCGCCGGGGAGAAGGGGTTCTGCCGTCTTGCCGCGGGGATGGTCATGAGCTCGGCGCTTCCCCACCACGGCGAAGAGCCGCCGCTCTCCGGATGCCGCGGTGCGGGGACGATCTTCTTTACCTCGTGCAACCTGAAGTGCGTCTACTGCCAGAATTACCAGATCAGCCACGCACCGGCGGGAAGGCCGGTCAGCGCCGAAGAGCTGGCCGGGATCATGCTGGATATCGAGGCCCTGGGATGCCACAATGTCGAGCCGGTCACGCCTACCCCCCACTTGACCGGGATCATGGAGGCGCTCCGGATCGCCCGGGAACGGGGCCTGAGCGTTCCTTTCGTCTTCAACTGCGGCGGCTACGAACGGAAGGAGATCCTCCGCCTAATCGACGGGATGGTCGAGATTTATCTGCCTGATTTCAAATACGGTCTGGATGAGATGGGGAAGAGTTGTTCCGGTGTGCCGGACTACCCGCGCCACGCCCTGAGCTCTCTTCGGGAGATGGTCCGCCAGGTCGGCGACGCCCTTGAGATCGAGGACGGTGTCGCCCGGCGGGGGATCCTCGTCCGCCACCTCGTCCTGCCGGGGAGGACGGACAACAGTCTAACTGCCCTTAAGCTGATCCGGGAGGTCTCTCCGTTGATCCCCTTGAGCTTGATGTCCCAGTACACGCCGATCCCGGCCGTGCAGGGCCATCCCCTCCTCGGCCGCCGGGTGACGCGGGAGGAGTATGAACGGGTGGTCAATGCCGCCCTCGACCTGGGTTTCGAGGAGCTCTACACCCAGGAGGTCGACGACCGGGCGCTCAACCCGGACTTCGATAGGGAGAAGCCCTTCGCCTGGGAGGATAACTGACGATATCCGACTTTTTTAAAATCCGCTTCCCCTACTCCAAGCTCAGCATCATCAACCCCACCTCGGGGTCCGGACGGCGCATCATGCGTGTTCCCGAGATTTCCGTAAGAATCATTTCGGCGGTCACCAGAACGGGATTCCCGCCGGCCGAGAAATGGCCGGCCAGGGTCTTTCCGTCGGGATCGCAGAAGCATCCGTGAAAGTGGATCAACAGCTCTCCGTCCGGCGACTGGCAGATAACACCCTGTCCGCTGATAAATTCGATGGGGCCGCCGAGTGTAATCGGATCGCAGTAACGTATGCCGGATGGCGTGGATGCGTCCGTTATGGGAAGGACATATTCCACCTGTTTCAGGCTGCCGATCACACAACTGATGTAGCCCTGCTTGATGTTGTGGGCGCGGCAGACCGCCGCGATCCCGCCGATCAGGTCGGTGCCCGGTCGCAGTCTCGCGGCGATCACACGGTCGCATGTTCCCTCCGCTGCCAGAAACCTTACCTCATTGTCCATTGCAGATGGCTTCTCCCTTCCTTAGCAAAAACAGCTTATTCGAACAGATGCTTGAAGAAGAATCCCACGATGATCAGTCCTCCCAGCACTGTTCCGGCAATGACCATCCCGGAGGTTTTATCCGCGTCAATCTTATTCTCCAGATTGGCTTTGGACAAAATGTACCCCAGAACGATGAACAGCACAATAACAAAGATTCCGTGGGTCGTCCAGTGATGGCCGAAAAGCGACTTCATCCCGTTCTTCAGCGGGGCATAGGTTTCTTTGGCAACGATCAGCAGGCCGTTGAAGATGCTTGCGATCAGAAACGATACCCCGAAACCGACGGACAACTTATCCAATGCTTTATTCTCAGATCGCTTTTCCATGTTATTTCCCTCCCATCAGGCTCATTTTGACCCCTTTGCTGATCATTGCGCCGAAACCTTCCATCCCCAGCCCCAGAACCACGATCATCAAGGCGATCACGATGGTCAGATTTCTGATTTTTTTGTCTTTAAAAACCTGATTGCCGAATGTGACAATGGGAAGCAGGATGCTCAAGAGGATCAGCATAAAGAAAATATGCTCCTTTGCCTCCATGAAAAACGAATGGGACCATTTCCAGGGTCCGGCCAGGATGATCGATTTATCGCTTGTGGGGATGGCGACGCCGTAATAGACGACATACCACCACCCCCCGATCAGATAGGAGAGCCACATGAACAGTGTTGTTACGATACTGGCCAGTTTCAACCGGTGTTGATTCGCCTCGCTGCTGTTGAGTGCCTCCACGACAACCCAGACTGCGGCGAGAATCCCAAGCACGCCGAGCACCACATGAGGCATGGTCATTAATTCCTTCCACATCTTGCCACCTCCATTTTCCCTTCGTTCAAGGCTGTCTCCCGTTTCATTCTGTAAATGACCACAACGCCGCTTCCTGAAAGTTTCTGGTCCTGCCGTGCATCAAGAACCTTTCCCTACATTTTTCCGTTTCGGGCGAACTTCGATATCCGTGATATTCATCGGATATGGATCTTGCGGATCACCGCCGATGATAAAAGAACGAACCGGGATCAGCGGCAAGTTGAATGGGAAAAGGAGCCGGAAAGCGAGGTGACAGAGATGGAGATCAACCCAACTTATTGAGCCTCATGAGGATGTTAAAGAAATTTTATCATCGCTTGTAACATAAGTCGTTGAGCGAGGCTTGTCAATGGCATGGCCAATAAACGGTCCATTCCCGGACGGGTCGATCAGCGGGACCTTCCGGTATCCCGGCTCACCCTGCAATGCACACCGCGGAAGATGTCTCCGATCCGCTCATGCTGCGCGGCGGAGAGAGGGTCGTTGCAAGGCCGATCGCGATCAGGCCGATGCCGGCGATCACGAAGATGGTTTCGTAACGCCCCGCGTCCACCAGCCGTCCAAACAACGCACTGCCGGTCGCGATCCCCGAAAACAGCATGAAGACGAACAGGGAGAAGGCCTTTCCGCGGGCCGCCGGATGGATCTCGGTGCCGCGGAGCTGCAGGGTGGTGTGCAGGCTCACGTAACCGAGACCCATGAGGAACATGCAGATCGCAAATGTTGCAGCCGGCCATTGCGGGATGAGCGCCAGATAGGCCCCGCCCATCAGGGCGCCTCCCAGCGCGGCGAGCGCATTTTCGGAGAATCGGCGACGGATACGTCCCATCAGAAAGCCGCCGGTCATCATCCCGATCCCGAACAGCGCGACCAGCAGGCCGACGATGAACTGGTCAAGGCCGTATCTTCCGGCTGCAAAGGAGCCGAGGTAGGTCATCCCGCCCCAGCACAGGGTTCCCTCGAGAAACACGGCGATATAAACGAACTGCGCCCGGCGGTCGCGCAGGATCTCGCCGAAACCGGGGGCGGCATCCGGGGATATGCAGGGGGGAGGGGTCTTGATCCGCCACATCAGACCGATCGGGATCAATGCCAGCAGTCCGTACCCGAGCAGCATGAAGCGCCAGGAGATGAAGTGGGCCACGGTGCCGCCGATGGAAGCGGAAAAGGCCAGGGCAGACGAGGTGATCATTGAAAAGCGGCCGAGCACCACCTGACGCCGTTCGTATTCGACGGTGTCGCCGATGAAGACGAGGGTAAGAGGGATCACGCCGCCGGCGAAGGCCCCGGCCAGCAGACGGGCGCCGATGAACTGCCAGGTCGTCACCGTGAGGGCGGAGAGGATCGTAAAGAGGCAAAACCCGATGCTCGCTGCCCGCACCACCGCGATGCGTCCCGCCCGGTCCGAGAGCGGGCCGAAAATGAGCTGTCCCGTGCCGTAGGCGAAGGAATAGGTCATCATGGCGAGACCGACCGCGCCGGGAGAAGAGCCGAGCGAATCCGAGATCGAAGGCAATACCGGCGTCAGGATTCGGACATCGACAAACACCAAAAAGGACATGATGAAGAGGAGGGTAAGAGTTTTCATGGTTTGCTTAAGCCGCGCCGGTATCCGTTCAAGTTGTGAATGCGAGTCCCGCTTTGCTTGATTTCATAAGAGGTTTGGGTTGGACCACCCAAAGGCGTCCCTGCTTCGTCGAATCCATGGCTTGGTGGATTTTACCGCGTCCCAACTGCTCCGAATAACCTTTGGGCGTTCTTGAAGCCAATTTTCTCGGCAGCTTCGGGTGAGAGATCGGACAGCATACTCCGGAATGCGGCCAGTGCCCTTTTGTAAACTTCTGGATTAATGAACTGTTCCGGGTGGGCTCCGTCAAAGCCGATCCCTACGATTCTATCTTGATACTGTTCGGCAAACACCTTCCACTTCGAGAGCAAATGTCCGTTGCCATCTTCAATAGGATTCTTCACAAACCATGTGTAGCCCTTTCCCATTGCCGGTGGCGATGTGAGTCCGTAACCGCCGAAATGGGTCATGCCGCTCCAGTCGATAAGGACGTTGGGAAACTCATTCAGGAGGGTCTGAAGGGTCGGAATGTCGGCTCTGCCGCCATTGTGCGCTAAAATGACAATATTGCGACGGCCATACTCCAGCATATTCTTCAAGGAAGGCAGGGACTCGTCATCTATTTCATAATGGATCGAGACCGGGACATTGTATTTTGCCGCCAAATCCAGGAACTTTTTCATCAAAGGGGAATCCGCAGGAATACGAATTTCTTCGCCTCGTGCTCCTGATGGGTATAAATAAGGGTAGTGACTGAGAATGAATTCCCCAATGCCCTTGAAGTATCCCGTGCTGAGCTGGGTTTCGGTAAACCGGAGAAGACGCTCTGCCGCCGCATCAGGCTGCTCCCAACGCTTTTTATCCAGCAGAACCGGTCGTTGCATCCCCATAAAAGGAATGATTCTGTCCGGCCGCTTCCGGTAATAATCCAGTACAAGATTCTCGTCTGTTATTCCCTGCCCGTCCGGCCTGTTCCCACCATAGTAGGTAGGCATCAACACGGCCATTGCGATGCCGTTCTCATCCATGATCTTGATCAACTGATCCAAGCTCAGCCCTCTAACCAGATGGCTATGTACATCGATCAGCATCAAACGAGATATCGGGGCTTCGGTCGATTTCAGCAGCTTGGCAGTTGTATCGGCAGACTCCTGAGCCTGCGCGAGGGCTCCAACGGACACGATCATCAGTGCTGCAATCAGTTTCTTCATCTGTCTTCCCCCCTCTCATTTTACAGTTTTATTATGCGCTATCGCATGGGCGGGGTCAATAAAAACCGAAACATAAAAACCGAAACAGGAACGTCATGTGTTTTTCCAGTTCATCCGGGACTTCTGAGCGGTCAGTTCCCGGAGGGCGTCGGCGGCGATCCAGCGGGCCGATCGCGTGTCCATTTTCCGCAGGACGGGCATGGGAACCCCGAGACACCCCTCGGTGCCGATCCCGTAGCGGGCCATCCCGGCGGCGTTGTCCGGATTGGCCAGGTTTTTGAGGTTGCCTACGATCTGATCGAGGTTCATGACCGGTTCCCTGCAGAGGCGCTACCGTACCGCTTGGATGATGTGCAGGATGGCGAAGAAATGATAAGGAGGTGCGTACCCGAGCTCATTATTCCTTTCCGACGATGAATCAGAGATCTCTTTTCTGAGGCGGAAGTATACGATTGGCATCCATGTGAATCAATGAAATAATGGACATTGTGATAAAATCTCGTTGACACACATGACTCCTTTTCGTATTCTCAACCCATGCAACAGCAAGTTCTTGACCAGCGGGAATCCACTATCGGCGGGATACGTCAGCCTGCACGAGGAGAGGCTGTCATCGGGACAGAAATCTCGGCATGACATCTCTACGTGATCGAAAAACAGCCGATGCAAAAGGCGACGCGCCCCTGCCGCTGTACCGCTGGTATCGGCGGGGCGCCTTCGTGAGGTCCTGGGCCAGCCTTGCCATGTGGCTGTGTGCTCTGGCTGCCTTCGGGTTCGGACTGATCCGTCTGGACAACCTCGTTGCCGACACCCTTGCCGTTGCCTGCCTGATCCTGATGAACCCGCCCGCGCTCTGGGTATTCAAAAGGATCAGGAGCAGAAGTTCGGCAGAACGGTTCGGGGTTTTCATCAACTTTCTGGAAATCGTCGGCTACACCGCCGTCATCTATTCCTTCGGCGGCATCGAGGCCACCTACCTCCTGCCCATCTATGCAGCGCTGATCACCTATGTCGGCGTCATGGGACCCGGATACCGGCCCTTCCTTGTCGCCGGGTTGTGCAGCGCCGCTTACGGGACCCTGCTGACCCTGGAACACCTAAGTGTCCTGCCTTCATTGAAGATCAACCCCGAATACTCTGTCTCCTGGCCGAACCAACTGGCGATCCTCGCCGTGGCGACAGCGTTGCTGCTGGTCGTTGCCTTCGTCGCATCCTATACGGCCCGCCTTCTCAAACGCAACCAGGACAAGCTCCACCGGCAAAACGAGGAGCTGCAGCGGACGGCTGCCAAGGCCCGCGAAGCGGATCGCCTCAAATCGGAATTCCTCGCCAATGTTTCCCATGAACTGCGAACCCCGCTCAATGCGATCATCGGTTTTTCCGATCTTCTCAAGGAGGAATGCCTCGGCCCCCTCAACGCAGAGCAGCGGGAATCGCTTCGGGATATTAACGCCAGTGGGATGCACCTGCTGTCCATCATCAACGATCTGCTCGACACGAGCAAGGTGGAGGCCGGCAGGATGGACCTGTTGATATCCGAAACCGACCTCAAGGATCTCCTGGAGGAAAGCCTGAGAGCCTTCCGGGAGAGAATTCGGGAGCAGGGGCTAAGGTTAACCGTGGATCTGAACGGTTGTCCGGGCCTGATCCGGGTGGACGAGCGCAAGGTGACACAGATCCTCTACAACCTTCTGTCCAACGCCCTCAAGTTCACCCCCGCGGGAGGCGAGATCCGCCTGTCCGCCCGCGAACTGGCACGGGAGGACGGACGCTGGGTGACGAAAATCGGAGAGGTGGCCGCGGGGCCAATCCGCTTCGATCCTGACGGGATGAACGGGCGGCGGTTCGTGGAGGTCTGTGTCGCCGACACCGGCATCGGTCTGCAGCCGCAAGATCTCGAACGGATATTCAACCCCTTCGAGCAGGTCGACGGCTCGCTGAGCCGCCGTTACGATGGGACCGGATTGGGGCTGTCCCTGACCAAACGGTTCGTGGAACTCCACCAGGGAACGGTCTGGGCGGCAAGTGCCGGAAAAAACATGGGAAGCGCATTTTACTTGATCATTCCGGTGTAGCGTGCCTTGCACCTCGTGCCTTCATCATGATCGAATCATGACGAGCATCATCTTGAATTTCTTCAGGGCCTTCAATGCGTGAGGTTTTCCGCCGGGCATGATGATCATGTCGCCTGTTTTCAGTTGATGAGGCTCGCCCGATATGGTGATCTCGGCTTCACCATCGAGAATGTAGACCAAGGCGTCGAAGGGCGCCGTATGTTCGCTCAACCCCTGATCCCGGTCAAAGGCGAAAATGGTTGTTGTCCCGGTCGGTTTCTTGATGATTTCCTTGCTGACGATGGAACCATCCTGATAGGCGACCAGCCCCTCCATGTTCGATATTTTCTCGGTCATATTCCCTCCATATGTGAATCATCAAATGGCTCGCTTCCGTCGTTCCGAAATTCTCCGTCTAATCCCCTTCCTCGTAGGGGCCAAGAAAACGTTCGCCGTTGAAATGGATGAGATGCGTGGGCGATTCGGCCACCCACACCTCCGTTTCCCAGGAGATTTCGTCGAGATATTTCATCATCTTATGCCGATCATGGAATGCCGTGACGAAAACGAGACCGGCCTTCGATCCGGCAAACAGGGCCTTTAGTTCCTGACGCCGCTTGGGGTTGACCGGTCCGTGGCTTGTGACCGCCTCGATCAGCACCAACCAATTTTTCGCTACATGATAAATCACGACATCGGGCATCTTGCCGTGTTCTTCTATCTTAACGCCCAACTGTTGCAGAATGGCGGCATCGAAGTACGCCCACTTTTCCCCGGTATCGCCGACGTACGTGATACGTCCTCCCGGAGTGAAAATCGGGCAGAATTCGTCAAGAATCTTCTTGACCAGGGCATTGTGTCCCCCGGGTGAAAGCCTGATCGCCTGCCCGTTCGCCAAGGTTACGGGGATGCGTTCCATGTCCCGTTCTCTTGCATACAGCTTATTCAAGGACTCGACCGTGTGCAAATATTCCCGGAGCCTCTTCTTCCAGCCGCGCTTTCCGAACCCCCGGAGCAACTTCAGCGCCGACGGCTCGATCTGATACACCGCCTTGGGGCTGTTCGTCGGTCGGGAAGGCTTGTCCGGATTGGAGACAATCAACGCCGCCTGCATGAATTGATGGACCGTCTGCCGACGCACCGTTTCCCGCGTGTTCGGCGCATAGCGTTTTCCATAGTTTTCTTCGAAGAATTCCATCATGGGGGTGATGCCGATCAATGGATTCCCCGCATCCTGCCAGCGGTCCGCCGGTTTGAGGTCCAGCAGGGAAAGAAGCGTCAGTGCGGAACGTTCATTCTGCTGCTGGCGGGGTAAGCCCAGGGCCGTAATGATTGCCAGGGTCTCCCGGATTTTTTGTTCGCCACTTTCCTGATCCGTTTTCTTGGTCATGGTTTTTCGCACTCCGTCTCCAGAATCGTATCGATCGTCTCCTGAACCGGCATCCGGTCTTGAACATGGAGGCCGAGCCTCATCAATTGATCGCGGGAAGGGTAGGTCATTTTTCGGAGATCCGTGGCATTGACTTGTGTATGCCCGCTAAACAGACGAAAATGGCAGTCGAAGAGCGAAGAATTGAGATACAGGGCCAATCCCTTTGTCATCTGTTCCGGCATGCCGTTTCCCCCGGCATGAAAGTAATTCAGATGGTTTTCAAAACCGACAAGGGGCGAAGCGATCCTATTGGGATCGTATATAGCCGCCACGACTCGCCGCCGCTCTTCCTTCGACGAGAACCGTTTCGTAAGCACATAATTGCCCGTCGCCATCAGCAAATTCTGAGTTTGTGCCGAGACTGCGATGGCGTTAGCCTTTTTCCCGGAAAGCGCGGGCCAGTTCACGAAGCCATTCTTGAAATGGCAGGAGTAGATGAGGGGTGCGGTTCCCTCTTCCGGCTGTGCACGCAGATGCTCCCGCGCACGAAAATCGACGACACGGCCCGTGGAAACGTCCAGGCCGAGATCATGGAGTGTCGCCTTAAAGCGCCGCATTTTTTCCACGACCCGGTCGTCGGCATGATTCATGACCATATGAATAAAAACATCCCGGTCTTTCGGCAGAACCATGTGTGCGTAGGGTATGGAACGGATGGATGTCCTCTCGAAATCGAGGCCTTCGGAGGATGAGACGATGACCTCCTCCGGGTTCTTCTCCTCCCGAACCGCATGATAGATGACGTTTTCCTGGAGAACGTCGTCGTCGCCGAAGGCCTTCCTGCGGGACTCGAAGACATGAATGCGCCGCAGGCTCATCATCTCCAGAAGGGCAAAACGAAACCGGCGAAAATAGGGGCCGTTGCAGAAACTCCGGGGGGTAATGGCCGTCAGTTCGCCTCCGGGCGTAAGCATGCGTGCTGCCAGCCAGACGAAGGCGGCGTAAAGGTTTGAAACCTCCATACCAGCGGCATTAAGCCGTTTGCGTGTAGCGGATTGGACGTTGATTTTCTTGTAGGGGGGATTGAGAATGGCGTGGGTGAAGCGCTCGCCTGGACCTGCGAACAGCCCTTCTTCTGCCCGGGCGATGGCGGCGGCGACAAAATCTTCCCCGCGGATCTCCCCGCGGAAGGTAATCCCGGCCTGCCTGCAGTCGGCTTCACTACGCGCCATCGCTTGGGCCAATTCCGGTAAAATACCCTTATCGTTTTCATAGGCGACGACTTCAATAGAAAGGGGCCGTCTTGCATCGGAAACCAACGTCTCCACATAGGCCGAAAAGAGCCCGCCCGCGCCTGCCCCGGCATCAAGAATCCTCGCATGATCCAACCGGTTCGGTGCAAACAGCGACGCCATGAAACGGGCAATCGCAGCCGGTGTCAGAAACTGGCCGATCTCTGAGCGTTCCGCACGCTGCGTACGATTGTTTACGGTCATACGAGCGTGATCGATGGTATTTACAAGTTGTTCCGTCATGCCGTTAAACGCCTATCCCCAGTACACCAGCCCCGTCTCCTGCTTGACGGCGAGGTTGGGGTGGTGGGGGAGCACCCGGATGCCGTAGGCGTAGGCGCCGTTCTGCCGGACCGTGTAGGAGGCGGAGAATTTGAGGACGCCGTCCGCATCCTTTCCGTCCGGCCGGAGGGCGACGCATTCCGGGGGCTCCGTGAAGCCGCTGCCGTCCTTCTTTCCGATCACCAATTCCACGAGAACCTCCGCCGGTTCCAACTTTCCCGGATCGATCCGGACGGTGACATCGAACGGCCGCTCCACGAGGATGGTGTCGCCGCGGATCCCCTCGATGCTGACGTCGAGGAGGCGCAGTGAGGAGAAGCGCATCGGAACCTTCCGTTTCCAGGCGGCCAGTTCCCGGGCCATCCGGAAGGACTCCTTGTAGAGTTCGTGTTCCCGCAACGCCGTCGGGAGGTAGAGGTCGCGGTAGTAGTCGATCAGCATCCGCTGTGTGTTGAAGCGGGGGACCAGGGTCTGCATGGACCGCTTGATCATGGCGATCCACCGCTCGGGGAGGCCCGACATCTCGCGGTCGTAGAAGAGGGGGATCACGCTGTTTTCCAGAAGAGCGAAGAGGGACTGGGCATCCTCCTCATCGGCGTTGGCCGACTCCTCGCTGATTCCCTTCACGACGGGACCGATCGTCCAGCCGTTCGTGCCGTCATATCCCTCCACCCACCACCCGTCGGAGACGCTCAAGTTGAGAACGCCGTTGGCGACCACCTTCTCGCCGCTGGTTCCGCTCGCCTCCAGCGGCCGCCGGGGGGTGTTCAGCCAGACGTCCACCCCCTGGACAAGGTGGCGGGCTATCCGGATGTCGTATCCCTCGACGAAGAAGATCTTCCCCCGGAACCGTTCGTCCTTGCAGATGCCGATCACCTTCTTGATCAGGTCCTTTCCCATGTTGTCGTTCGGGTGCGACTTGCCGGCGAAGACGATGTGGACGGGACGGGTGGGGTGGTTCAGTATCCGGTCGAGGCGGTCGAGATCGGAAAGGAGCATGTCGGCCCGCTTGTAGGGGGCGAACCTCCGGGCGAAGCCGATCATCATGGCGGCCGGGTTGATCTTGGAGAACAGCTCTTCCCGCCAGGTTTTCGTGTAGCCGTACTTCATCCAGTTCCGGGAAAGATCGTCCCGCAGGAGGTCGATCATTTTTTGCTTGAGCTCATAACGTGTCCGCCACAGAAGGGTGTCCGGGATGTCCTGGATGCGCGCCCATCGCTCGGAATCGCTGATGTGGCGGTCCCAATCCATGCCGAGGTAGGAGTCCAGGAGCGCCTTCATCCGCGGAGAGATGTAAGAGAGGATGTGGGCGCCGTTCGTGACGTGGCCGATCGGGATGTCCGATTCGTCGCACCCCTTCCAGACATCCTGCCACATCCGTCGGGAAACCTGACCGTGGAGGCGGCTCACCGCGTTGCTCTTGTGGGCCATCTTGAGGGCGAGGATCGTCATGAAGAAGGGCTTCCCTTCACCGCTCTCCCTGCGCCCCAACTCCCAGAACTGCGACCAGGAGATCCCGGTCCATTTCACGAAATTCGCAAAGTAGTGTTCGATCAGCTCGCTGCTGAATCGTTCGTTCCCCGCCTCCACGGGCGTGTGGGTCGTGAAGACGGTGCTTCCGCGGACGACCTCGCTCGCCTCGTCGAAGGAGAGCCCCTCCTCCGTGATCAGCGAGCCGATCCGCTCGAACAGAAGAAAGGCTGAGTGTCCCTCGTTGATGTGATAGACGCGGGGGCGGATCCCCAATTTCCGGAGGAGCCGGACCCCGCCCATTCCGAGGAGGATCTCCTGTTCGATCCGCGTTCGGGGATCGGCGGAGTAGAGGCGCTCCGTGATCTTCCGGTCCTGGGGGGTGTTCCGCGGGACATCGGTATCCAGGAGATAGAGGGAGACGCGCCCGATCTGAACCTCCCAGATGTTGGCAAAGAGCGTCCGGCCCGGCAGTTCCAGAGAAATCTGCACGGCGTCACCCCGGTCGTCCTGGACGATCTGCAGCGGCATGCTGGAGAAATCGTTCTCCGGGTACTCCTCTGTCTGGCCGCCGTTCCGGTCGATCACCTGTTTGAAGAACCCGTTCTTGTAGAGGAGGCCGACCCCGAAGAGGGGAAGGTTCATATCGCTCGCGGTTTTTAGATGATCTCCGGAGAGTGTGCCGAGGCCGCCGGAGTAGATGGGCAGGCACTCGTGAAGGCCATATTCCGTCGAGAAGTAGGCGATCGGCTGTGACCATTTCAGGCCGGTGAGGGGTCCGATTTGCGGTGAGGGAGCTCTGTCCCCCATGTAATCGTCGAACTGCTGGAAGATCTGTCCGTAGAGGCTCAGGTAACTGGCGTTTTCCGAGGCCTCGTGGAGGCGCTCGGGGGAGACCGTCTCCAGCATGCGGACGGGGTTGTTGCCCATCCGGTCCCAGACCTTCGGATCGATGGAGGAGAATAGTTCGCGGGCGCGGGGGTTCCAGGCCCACCAGAGGTTGTGGGCAAGTTCCCGGAGCCGGGAGATTTTTTTGGGGAGGTTGGCCACCGCCGTGAAGTTCCGGAAGTGGGGCTGGACGGAGACGGTCCCGGCAAAGGTGCGTTTCAATTCCGTCTTGAGGTCCTTGTCGGCGATCTTTTCCGTGCGGACCGCGGCGGCCGAGAGGGCGCGTTCATAGGCCTCCGCGTAGCTCCGGAAAAAATCCTTCCAGTTGGCCCGGCAGGCGACGGCGCGGGCGTCGGCTCGCATGCACTGAACCTCCTCCTCCTTCATGGCGAGAAAGTTCCGAAAGATCCCGTGGAGGTTATCCGTAATCGCCTCGATGGGCTGACCCAGGTGTTTCAACAGGATGATCCCGCCGCACTCGCCCGCCACCTGCTGTGACCAGAGGCCGAAGCCGGCCTGATCGGTCGTGATCGTGGGCACGGCGTGGGCCGCGCTTTCCAGGGGGGTGTAACCCCAGGGTTCGTAGTAGGATGGAAAGACCCCGAGATCGCATCCGGCCAGGGCCTCATAGTAGGTCATATCGACCAGGCCGTCGTGACCGTTGAGATAGGCCGGGATGAATATGATCTGGACCCGGTTCTGCGGGAGGTTCCGGAGGCCGAGGCGGTCGCAGGCCCTCAGGATGGGATCGGACGCCTCATTGTGCAGGCGGTGGGCTGCGTTGGGTGGATATCCGGGATCCGGCCGGACCGCGTCGCTCTGGAGGGAGGGGATCAGGTCCGTGTAGCCTCCCAGCACAAAGAGGAAGGCGAGGACCGTCTCATCCGGTCCCTGTTCGCCGTTCAGGCGGCTGAGGGCCTCAAGAAAGACATCAATCCCCTTGTTGTGGTATTCGTAGCGCCCTGAGATGAGCATGATCCGTGTATTTGCGGGAAAATCCCGGCGAAGGAAGCGGGCCGCGGCGGCCAGGAGCCTCTCCCGGGACTTTCGGGCCTCCGTCCGGTCCACCGCAAGGTCGGGGATGTTCTCCACGTCGAGGCCGTTCGGGGTGATCACATCCGGGGTCCGGCCGAGGAAATTCTTCGCCTCCGTCGCGGTGATCTCGCTTACCGTCGTGAAACAGTCCGCCTCGCGGGCCGATGCCGTTTCCATCGAGCACTTGGCCGTGATGTTGTGGGCGCCTGCCTCCCGCTGGGGGGAGATGTGGTCCATCGCCGTGTAGATGTCGATTCCGGAGCCGGCCAGCGCCCTCCCGAGCATCGTCGCGTGCGTCGTAAAGACGGTACCGATCTCCGGGACCCGCTTTTTCAGGCCGAGAAGCCCCGCGCCCGTCATCCATTCGTGAAACTGCGCGACGCTTCTCATCCCCCGGGGGCGCACATGGAGGTTGTGGACCGTCTCGATCACCTCGCTGCAGGCGTAGCTGAACATGACCGGTTCCAGGTAATCCCAGCCCCCGGCGATGGAATCGACGCCCGAGTCCTCCCAGAGCCGGTAGAGGAGCTGGTCCTTGTCGTATTTTTTCCCAAAGCCGACGAGGATCGCCTTGGGCATGCCCGGAACCTTCCAGCGGCCGAAGCGGCAGGGAATCTCCTTGATCGCCACCCCTTCCCGGATCCGGTTCCAGCACTCCTCGTCCGTTTCCTCGAAATCGAGGTTCGTCTTGAGGTCCGGGCCGAGGAGGAAGTAGTTCTCCCCAAAGATCCGGGTCGCTTCGGGGAGCTTGCTCCGGATGACCGTGTAGATCCCCCCGACCTTGTTGCACACCTCCCAACTCACCTCGAACAGGCAATGGTTTGTCTCTGTCATCTCTTTTCTCCTGTGCTCGCTTTCTTTAGGGATCGTGAAAAATCATCGAGGATGTTCATGAAGTTGATGTACGCCTCGTAGGGCGATTCATAGGGGTTGAAGTAGCGGTGAACATCCCCGTCGGAAAACCATTTCGTGCACATGTAGTAAAAATGATCGGACGTCTGGAGCATCCGCCAGGCCCGGAGGCGCCCCTCATCCTTCCGTCTGCGGACGGCGGCCTCGAGATTGTAGAGCTTGCGGGCGGCGTCCTGCTGCATCGCGTTTCCGAGCCAGGCCGTCGTGTCCCGCTCCTCGTCAGCCCAGGAGATGAAGCCGGGACAGTCGATTTCACCTCCCGCCCCATGGGCGGCTGCCGCTTCCGCGGGCGTCTGAAAGCAAAAGTCCGGGTGGCGGAGGATCTCCCCGGGCAGCGCCTGCAGGAAGTCAAAGATTCCCGTCTCCCGCCACTGGTGTTCGCCGATGGTCTCGTAGTCCATGAAGAGGTTGACCACCGCCTCCTCCCGCCGGATCCGGTGGAGCCAGTGGGCGTATTTGGCCGCCGTGAGCGGGTATTCGGTCCAGTTCCGGTCGGAGAAGCGGAAGGCCACGTCGTCCGAGAGGCGGTAGTTCCGCAGCAGGAGCTTCAGCTTTCCGCAGCCTGCCGGACGGTACACCAGGTTCGGGCTCCGCCGGCCGAGGATCTTTTCGGTCCCTTCGGCGAGAATCGCCCGATAGCCCATCTTTTCCACCGCCGCCGCGAGTGCATTGCTGTAGATCAGCTCTGTGTGGCGGAAGGTCCGGCCCTCCTGCCCGAGGAGGGAACGGATCCGCTCCCGGTGGCGGAGGACCTGCGTCCGGAACTCCTGCGGCGAGAAGAGGAAGGCGAGGGAGTGGCTGTCGGTCTCGTTGAGGAATTCGACGCATCCCGTAGCACTGAGACGCTGAAAGACCTCCAGGATGTCCGGGCGGTACTTCTCCAGTTGGTCGAGGACCACCCCGGAGAGGGAAAAGGCGACCCGGAAGGCGCTGCCGTATTCCTGAATCAACTGAAGCAGCAGGGCGCCGGCGGGGAGATAGCATTTCTCTGCGACGCGGTCCAGGATCCGGCGGTTCTCCGACTCGTCCTCGTAGTCATGGACTTTGCCCACGTCGAAGAAGGAGTAACGCCGCAGGCGGCAGGGCTGGTGGACCTGAAAGTAGATGCAGACGCTCGGCATTTATGGTTTTCCGCTCTTCCTGATAACGGGGACGGATCTCAAATCGGTCCCCGTTCCGGTTCCGGGGCGCCGCAGGACGCCTCGCCGTAGATCGCCGCGATCCGCTCCGCGGCGGTTTCCCAGCGGATTTTCCGGAGCTCCTCCCGGGCCTTCTCCGCCATCTCCCCGGCCATGATCGGGAGTGTCAGGACGGCAATGATTTTGGAAGCGATCTCCCGAACGTCCCAGAAATCGATCTTCAGCGCGTGCTTCAGGATCTCGGAAACGCCCGATTGGCGGGAGAGGATCACCGGGACATCGTACATCATCGCCTCGAGGGGGGAGATGCCGAACGGTTCGGAAACGCTCGGCATGACGTAGAGGTCGCTCAGGGAGAAGATTCTCTCGATCTCCTCGCCCTGGAGGAATCCGGTGAAATGGAACCGGTCTCCGATTCCCAGTTCCCCCACGCGCTCGATCATCCGTCCCATCATATCGCCTGCGCCGGCCATGACGAAGGTGACATCGGGAAGGACTTGGAGGACTTGGGCTGCCGCTTCGACGAAGTAGTCGGGCCCCTTCTGGAAGGTGATTCGGCCGAGAAAGAGGACAACCTTTTGTTCCCCGGCAGCGCCCGGCTTTTCGGTGCGGTAGATTTGCTGCGCCTCCTGTTGGGTGACGGCGTTGTAAACGACGGAGATTTTCTCCGGGGGAATCGCGTAGCGTTCCGTGATCATCCGCTTCGTCCGGTGGCTGACGGCGATGATCCGGTCGGCCTTTTCCATCCCTTCCCGTTCGATTGCGAGAATCCCTCCGTTCACATTCTCACCGCTCCGGTCGTATTCGAGAGAGTGGACGTGGAGGACGAGCGGTCGGCCGCTGATCCGCCGGGCCATGAGGGCGGCGGGGACGGTCATCCAGTCATGGGCGTGGATGACATCGAAGGAAAGGGTGCGGGCAAGGACGCCGCCGGCCCGGCCGTAGCGGAGCACCTCGGCGAACAGGTCGGGGCCGTAAACATTTGCCGTTTCCGGAAATCTCTTTTGTTTGGAGAGATACAGGGTGCGGTAATGACCCGGATCCAGATAGGGATGGAGCAGGGAGGGAAGGGGGCGGAGCATCAGATGCCGGAGGAGCGTCTCCATGCCGACCTCCCGGTCTTGATCGGACACGGGGATATCGGAGGCGGAGACCAGGCTTAGAAAGGGGGCCGCGCCCGCCTCTCCATCCTGCGGCAGGACGAAGGTGATCCGGTGGCCAAGGCCGGCCAGGGCCGCCGTTATTCCGTAGCAGGCCGTACCCAGACCGCCGCTCATCCGGGGTGGAAATTCCCATCCGAACATCAGCACGCGCAAAGTAACAGCCTCCTTCTTTATTTTTCAGGGGCCATCCACCGCGGGGCGGAGGGCGTCTCCGGGTCAAGCCCGGATCAGGACTTTTTCAACAGGCTGTTCAGCCGGGATATACACCGCCCCGCAACCGACGAAAGCACGATAACATAATTGCATATGAAAATAAACCGTCGAAAATAAGGGGGAGCCATTCCTGGGGAAAAAGAGGTCGGCTATCCTACGTTACGCAAGGAGCGTGTAGAGGCGGATCAGTTCGGCGACGCTCCAGGCCTGGGCGATACAGCCGCCAGGCTTGTGGGGTGCGTCCCCGTCGAAGACCTCCGAAACGCTCCCGATCCCCGCCTCGCTCAGGTGTTGCCTAAGAAACGTCCGGAGGTATAGCCGGAGGTTTTCCTTTTCTTGCTCGCGATCAGCGGCGACACGGAGGGCGGCTTCGCCAAAAGCGCCCAGGAGCCAGGGCCAGGCGGTTCCCTGGTGGTAGGCGCCGTCCCGTTCGGCGGGGTTCCCCCGGTAGCGGCCCCGGTAGGCCGGATCGGCGGGCGAGAGGGTCCGAAGCCCGCAGGGGGTGAGAAGTTGCTCCCGGACGGCCCGGACGACGGCGGCCTGTTCCGCGGGGTCAAGGGGTGAGAAGGGGAGGGAGACGGCGAAGATCTGATTCGGCCGCACAGCCGTATCCAGGACGCCGTCGCGGAAAACGTCGCCGAGGCAGCCTTCCCGGGGGTTCCAGAAGGTCTCCCGGAACGAACGGCACAGAAGCGGGATGAGGTTGCCGTCGGAAAACGCCGGTTCATTGAATTCAGCCGCAAGATCGCGGGTAAAACAGAGGGCGTTGTACCAGAGGGCGTTGATCTCCACCGGACAGCCGCGGCGGGGTGTGACGGGGATCTCCCCCACCGTGGCGTCCATCCAGGTCAAAGCGGAAAGTCCGTCCCCGGCGTGGAGGAGGCCCCGGGTGTCGGTGCCGATCCCGAATCGCGTTCCGTCCATGAACGAGCGGATGATCCGTTTCATGACGGGCCAGAACCGGTCATGGATCAGGACCTTGTCGTCCGTGACCCGCAAAAGTTCCTGAACGGCCCGAAAATACCAGAGGGAGCTGTCCACGGTGTTGTAGGCCTCGGGGGCGCCGTCCGCGGAGAAGAAATTGGGCAGGAGGCCGTCCCGTTCGTGCCGGCCGACCTCCGTGAGGATCTCGATCCCTTCCCCGATGCGGCCGGTAACGAAGCAGAGTCCGGGAAGCGAGATCAGGGCGTCCCTTCCCCAACTCCCGAACCAGGGGTAACCGGCGATGACGGCCGGCCTTTCCGACGGGGTTGTGATGAGGAATGTGCGCCCGGCGCGGAGCAGGGCGAGGAAAAATTCCCGATCCTCACCCGTGAACCCGCCGGACTGTCTTTTGTCGACCGCCTGTTCGCGGCCCCGCCGGACAACCTCCGTCTTCCACATCGCGGCCGGATTTTCAACGGGGACAGGATGCCGCATCGTATCCCGGTCGCAGGAGACGGAGAGGAAGATCGTACATTTTCTTTCGACCGGGATCTCCAGGCTCCCCGGAAGGAAGAGGTCTTCCTCCCAGTCAAAACCCCGTTCCCGTTCCTCCGTGTATTGGAAGCGGTTGTACCAGACAGGGGAAGGGGTGAACCGCGACACCCGGGAGGTCTGGACGAAGAGGGGCGGCATTCCCTCGTAGGGTTCGATCCGGAAACCGTTTTCGATCCCTTCCGCCCGGTCGCAGAGAAATGGGTTTTCGCGGCTGAGCTTGTGATATCCCCGGAAGGCGAGGAACGGTTTCAGGCGGAGTACGGAGCCCTTCGGGCACCGGTCCAGGTCGTAACGGACAAGCAGAATCCCCTTCCGGCGGGGCATCAGAATCGATTTCTTCACGATGGTCCTGCCTGCCCGGAAGGTGAAGCTGGGGCAGAGGTCGAGCAGAAACTCCGTTAGAGTCGGCGGACCCGGGGGGAAGAGGACGCCGGGATAGCGGTGGGAACTGAAGAAGTATTCTTCCCCGCCTGTTAGGAGGGAATCTTCCAACTTGGACAGGAGGAGATACCGGCCCTCCGGCGTCCGGAGATTGGCCACGAGCAGGCCATGGTACCGGCGCGTATGGCAATTCTGCAACGTGCTTGCGGCATATCCCCCCCGGCCGTCGGTCTCCAGCCACTCCCGGTCGTCTTCCGGAGAGCGGATTTCTCCAAAGTCGATTCGGATCATATCGTTTCCTTACATGTTTCGCGCCCGGAAACCCCCGGAGCGGGACCTGCTTAAGGCATGTTGACGACTTCAACGCCGGCGGGCGGTTTGAAGGTGAAGAACTTGTCCGAAACGCCCGTGTTCGTGCGGATATCACTGAAGCGGAGGCGCGTGGTATTCCCATAGTCGTCGTTGAAACGGCACTGGATGATCTGAAAGGTCTTCCTGTCAATGGTCAGATGAAGCCGGTCGATGCCGGTTCCCTTTTCTTTCGCCGTCAGGGTGAGAAGATAGTTGCCCTCCTCGTCCAGCGGGTTGTCCTTCGCGAAACGGAGCTGAAAATCTTCCGAGAGTTTGCCGATGCCGGAGAGGAACTTGACGGCCATCCGCGACCGGTAGACGTCATCGGCTTTCTGGACGTAGACCATCCGATCCTCGGCGACGTAAAGCCAGGCCGTCTGCGCGTTGATGACCAGTTTCTTCTCTTTTGGTTTCGTATAATCCCACAGCATCATTTTCGGGTTCTTGATCCAGACCGTTCCTTCCTCCCGCTCGGTCTTCTTCATCGACTTGATCGTCACCTCCTGGATGAAGTGGGACTTCAGATCCGTCGTCTTTTCGTAGACCTCCTGGGTCTTTGCGGCCAATTGCTCCAGGGAGAGCCCTTCGGCGCAGACCGCCGGGACCGGGAAAACCGTGATCGCGACCCAAAGGAGGAGGGCGATCCCCGCCGTCCATATGACGGGGATCCGGCTCCGCCGGACCCCAAAACAGCCCTTTTGGAAGTGCGAAAACGGCACATTTATTTTGGACGGTTTATAACCCCGCAATAAGGGGCCGTAAATGGCCGGGAAGGCGTTATGATTTTGTAAACAATTGAAATTACTTAGCATATATACTGCCTACACCTTATGCAAATCGGTAGATAATCGTGACATTTGAAGAGTTACAAAAGTTATCCACAGCTTTGTCCACAACTCTTTCCACATCTCTGTGGATTCCCCTTCCAAGTTCCCGGATCAAGGGAAATATCGGATTGACCCTCCGGTCAATCCGCGATCTTCATGCTCCATCCAAAAGGGTCGTCCTTCATTCCATACTGGATCTGGAGGATCTCGTTGTAGAGCCTCTCCGTTAATGGCCCTGTCTTCCCGTCGCCGATTTGGTGTTCCACCCCGCGGTAGTAGATCTGACCGACCGGCGAGACGATGGCGGCCGTTCCCGAGGCGAAGGCCTCCCGGAGGGTGCCGCCGGCGATCGCAGCCATGACCTCATCCATGGAGAGGCGTCTTTCCGAGATCTTCACTCCCCAGCTACCGGCGAGACGGATGACCGAGTCGCGGGTAACGCCGGGGAGGATCGTTCCGGTCAGGGGGGAGGTGATCAGTTCGTCGCCGATCATGAAGAACATGTTGCTCGTCCCCACCTCCTCCACATATTTCCGTTCGATCGCGTCGAGCCACAGGACCTGTGTGTAACCCATATTTTTCGCAATTTCGGTTGCATAGAGACTGGACGCATAGTTGCCGCCGGCCTTGCAGTAACCGGTCCCGCCGGGGACGGACCGGCAGTATTCCTCCGTGACATAGATCTTGGTCGGGGCGAACCCCTCGGGGTAATAGGCTCCGACCGGTCCCGTGATGATGAAGAAGAGGTACTCATGCGCCGGGTGCACGCCGATGACCGGTTCGGTGGCGATCATGGTCGGCCGGATATAAATGGAGGTCCCGCTGCCACGGGGGATCCAGTCCCTATCGATGAGGATCAGTTTCGTCAGCGCCTCCAGGAAGAGCCCCTCGTCGATCTTGGGCATGCAGAGCCTCTCCGCCGAGACGTTCATCCGTCGGATATTCTCCATCGGCCGGAACAGGAAGATGGCGCCGCCCTTTCCCCGGTAGGCCTTCATTCCCTCGAAGATCTCCTGGGCATAGTGCAGGCAAATTGCCGATGGTTCGAGTTGAAGCGGCCGGAAAGGTTCGATCAACGGGTCGTGCCAGCCACGGCCCGTGTGGTAGGTCATGTTGAAGAAATGATCGGTAAAGATCTTTCCGAAGCCCAGCTTGGATTCATCGGTGGGTTTCACCTTCTTTTTTTCCGGTGGTGCCTGAATGATCTTGATTTCCATAAGTCGTCTCCTTCATACGCAAAAATGCCTTGAGATGGCAAACAATGCGTTCCCTTACCACTAAATGAGCCGGCGATCAAGGCTTCTGTACTGGATCGCCTCCGCGACGTGTGAGGGGCGGAGAGGACCGCCGCCTTCCAGGTCGGCGATGGTGCGGGCGACCTTCAGTATCCGGTTGTGGGCGCGGGCGGAGAGTCCCAGGCGATCGATCGCCATTTCGATGAGCTGTCGCGACTCCTCGTCGAGCGGGCAGGCGGCGCGAACCTGGCGGTCGGTCATGCGGGCGTTGAACAGCGTTTCGTCGCCGGCGAAGCGATTTTTCTGGATATCGCGGGCCTTTTCGATCCGGGCCTTGATGGAGGCGGACGTCTCGCCCGCCTCCCTTGCCGTCAGATCCCGGTAGCGGACCGAGGGAACCTCGACGTGGATGTCGATCCGGTCGAGGAGGGGGCCGGAGATTCTCCCCTGGTACTGGCGGATCTGCTGGGGTGTGCAGCGGCAGGGGCGGCTCCGGTTGCCGAAATAACCGCAGGGGCAGGGATTCATGGCTGCAACGAGCATGAAGCGGGCGGGATAGGTGGCCGTGAGCGAGGAACGGGTGATCGTGATCCTGCCGTCTTCCAGCGGCTGGCGTAGCGCCTCGAGGGCGTTCTTCCGGAACTCCGGGAGTTCGTCGAGAAAAAGGACCCCGTGATGGGCGAGGCTGATCTCCCCCGGCCTCGGGGCATGGCCGCCGCCGACCAGACCGGCGTCGGAGATCGTATGGTGCGGGGTGCGGAAGGGCCGGGTTCCCAGCAGCGCCTCCTTCCGGTCCAGCAGGCCGGCGACGGAGAATATCTTCGTCGTTTCGATGGCCTCCGGGAGGGAAAGGTCGGGGATGATCGTCACGAGCCGCTGGGCGAGCATGGTCTTCCCGGAGCCGGGAGGGCCGATCATCAGCAGGTTGTGTCCCCCGGCGGCGGCGACCTCGAGGGCGCGTTTGGCCTGCTCCTGGCCGCGGATCTCGCTGAAATCGAAGGGGTAGTCGCGGCTCCGGCGGAAAAGTTCTGCGAGATCGATATGGACCGGTGCGATCTCCGTGCGTCCGCCGAGAAATTCCACCACCTCGGAGAGCCATTCCACCGGGATCACATCGATCCCCTCCACCAGCGCCGCTTCAGCGGCATTTTCCCGCGGGACGATCACCCCCCGGATGCCGAGGGCCTTTGCCTCGAAGGCCGCAGAGAGGGCGCCGTGAATCCCCTTCACGGCCCCGTCCAGCGAAAGTTCGCCGAGGATGAGATAATCGGCGAGCGGGGGGGCGGGCACAAGACCCTGGGCGGTCAGGATCGCCACGGCAATGGGGAGATCGAAAGCGGTGCCCTCTTTTTTAATGTCGGCGGGGGCGAGGTTCACGGTGACGTGATGGCCGGGGAAGGGGTAACCGGAGTTCTTGACGGCGGCCTTGATGCGATCCTTGCTCTCCCGCACGGCAACGTCGGGCAGGCCGACGGTCGAAAAAAGCGGGAGACCGGCGGCGAGATCGACCTCGACGGTGACGGGATAGGACTCGATGCCGATGACGGTACTGCTGATGGCCTTGACGATCAAGCGAATACCTCCCTGGCGGTTTTACCGGCTTGTTATGCGAAACCCCCTTTAAGCATGGTCGGTCGGACGGCGAAGAAGCGGGCGACCCGTATCGCAACCCAGCGTGATCATAAACAAGAAGCCTCTTTCCCGCAAGCGATTTTTCTCGTCTCTTCCTTTCAGTTCATCTTTGAGCATCTTTGAGCATCTTTCTTGACTGAGGGGAATGGCTGTGCTAAGTTCGCCCCCGGATTTTGCAGTCAACCCGATCCCGACAGGGCAGGCCATGAAAGAACTATCCCATCTCGATGAAAAAGGTCAGGCGCGCATGGTGGATGTGACGGCCAAGGCGCCGACCCTCCGCCGGGCGATCGCCCGGGGGAGGATCCGGATGCGTCCGGAGACCGCCGCGCTGATCCAGGAGGGGGGGATTCCGAAAGGGGATGTCTTCGCCACGGCCCGAATTGCAGGGATCATGGCGGCGAAGCAGACCGGCGGGTTCATTCCCCTGTGCCATCCGCTCGAACTCACGGGTATCGAGGTCCTCTTTACATGCGATCCCGCAGCAGGCGAAGTCGCGATCGAGGCGCAGGTCAAAACGGTCGGCAGAACGGGCGTCGAGATGGAGGCCATGACGGCCGTCGGTGTCGCCGCGCTGACGATTTACGACATGTGCAAGGCGGTCGACCGGGAGATGGTCCTCACGGATATTCGGTTGATCGGCAAAGAGGGCGGCAAGAGCGGCGCCTTTGTCAGACGGGAATCGTCGGTTTGAACGCGGGTTCGTTCCCGCCGGGAGAGGATATGTCGCAGCACGTCTATAAAATCAGAAGGGCGTTTCTCATTCCCCTCGGCGTTGATGCCTTTCTTCTCTTCTGTCTGTTTATGGTCTCTCTGCTGCCGCAGGGTTCAACGACGGAACGGCTTGTATTTGCGTTTTTTTTCATTCCCTCCTGTTATCTCTTCGTCGAATGTTTTTTCCGCCGGGTTACGGCGGATGACGGGGGGATTGTCCTCCGGAGGCTGTGGAGAGAAAAGAGGGTCCCCTGGGAGGGGATCACCCATGTCGGAGGTCTCAGTCTCCACAAGAAGGTCTATGTCCTGCTGACGACCCTCAAGGGATTTTTCATCGTTTCCAATGCCTATGAAGGATTCACCGAACTGACGGAGGAGATCGTTTCTCATGTCGATCCTATAAGGGTGGAAGAAGAGGTCCGTCTGCAGGCAGGGCGCTCCCCGTCGGGGATCGCCCATATCGCAATGGCATGGATCGCGGCCGTCTTCATGGTCGGCATCATCCTGATCAAGATGCTGCCTTTTATGTCATGACGGCCGGGATCTCGTTGCATCCCCGTCAAGAAAGGAATCCGCTGATTCATGGTCCTCAACAGGCAGCAATCCGTCGTTAATCCGGCGGCACGGGAAGGGCGGTCGACCCCGGCCGCCGTGGCGGAAGAGATACTGGAGAAGAAACTCGATGACATCGCCACCATCCTGTGCAAGGCGGAGACGGACAAAAGCAGGATCTACGAGGAGGTTATGGCGATGGTGGAGAGGAGTCTCGTCCGGATCGCCCTCCGCCGGTCGAATCACGTGAAGAGCGCGGCGGCCGCCTATCTGGGGATCAATCGGAACACCTTTCAGAAGAAGATGGTCAGCCTCGGAATCGATCACGATCCGGAATGACGGATAGGCCGGACAGGGACAGATTTGAAATCTGTCCCCTTGCGTCGGATGAGAATGGACGGGAAGCAGCGAAAAGAGAAAAGTCAATGACCCAGATGAAGCTCCCGGCAGCGGTGGAACGACTCCTGGTCCGGGGCGTCCGGATGCCCAATCCCTTTTCCGTCGATGTCGGCGACGAGGTCGATCCGGAACGTATTTCAACGGACGGGGTTGTTTTGTACACGGGAACGAGGATCTCCGGGGCGAAGACCCTGATCTCCTCGGGGGTGAAACTGGGCGGCGAAGCGCCGGTTGCCGTTGCGGATTGCCGGCTCGGCCGGGGGGTGGAGCTCAAGGGGGGCTTTTTCAGTTCTTCCGTATTTCTGGATCAGGCGAACATGGGGTCCGGCGCCCAGGTCCGCGAGGGGTGCCTGCTTGAGGAGGAGGCAAACGGGAGCCATACCGTCGGCCTGAAACAGACCATCCTCTTCCCCTTTGTCACGCTGGGCAGTCTCATCAACTTCTGCGACGCTTTTCTGGCCGGGGGGACCAGCCGCAAGGACCACAGCGAGGTGGGAAGCTCCTATATCCATTTCAACTACACCCCCAACCAGGACAAGGCGACGGCTTCGCTCCTGGGCGATGTTCCCCGCGGTGTGATGCTGAGGGAGCCTCCGATCTTTCTTGGCGGGCAGGGTGGGCTGGTGGGACCCGCCCGGATCGGTTTCGGGACGGTGATCGCCGCAGGAGAGGTCCGGCGGGGGGATTGCCCCGAGGGGGGAAAACTTCTCCGGGGGGAGGGGAAACCGCTTTCCGCAAAGAATTTTCATCCGGGTCTCTACGGTGACATCCGCGGCCGGGTGACCAACAACGTCCACTATATTGCGAATCTGTTGGCCCTGAGGCAGTGGTATCTCCACGTGCGTTTTTCCTTTTCCGGCGATCCGGAGATGGGGGAGGCGCTCTATCATGGGGCGCTGGAGACCCTGGATGCGGCCATCGCGGAGCGGCTGGCGCGTTTCAAGGCCCTGGCGGAAAAGATGGGGAAATCGCTTGAACTCGGCGCAAGGTTTCTGCCGGAAGAGACCCGCGGGGATATTCTCCGGCAGCAGCGGGAATTCCGGGAACGGTGGCCGGAGCTTATGATCTGCCTGACGGACCGTCGGGAGGAGGCGGCCGGCCGGAAGGAACGGGACGGATTCCTCGCGAACATGGTCCCCGTTCGGGATGCGCAGGGGAATGATTATATCCGGACGATTTGTTCCCTGAACCGGGGCGTTTCTTCCGTTGGGACGCTCTGGCTCCAGCAGGCGGTCGACGCTGTTGCCGAGAGGGCGCTTGCCTGTGTTCCCGGCTGTCGCGTGAGGTCATGAAGGGATTCTTGTTCAAAAACCCGCTGCAATTCCCCGCCGGTTGTCCGGGCAGCAAATGCGGGAAGGGGATGCCTGTGTCTGTTGAATGCGCTGCACGGAGGCTTTTCCGGAAGCTCGTCCGATTTCTGACGGAATGCAAGATCCATGTCGGGTGCGACCCGCAACGGGTTCCCGCGCCGGCGCTGATCCTCTTTCCCCATCGTCCGGCGACCCTTTGCTGCGGTCTTGCCGGTATCCTGACCCTCCGTCGAAAGATTCAGCCCGCTGCCGCGGGCGTCGAACTGTCCATCCTCTTTTCCCGGGCGGCGAAAAAGAATCTGCCGGCGTTTCTCCACGGCACCATTCCTTCGACGGCATATCTGGGCGGGATCCCGACTCAGGAGGCGATGGAGCGGGAGCTTTTCCGGATGAAGGGGGAGGATGCCTTTGGGAAGATCTTCTACGATGACGGAGAGGTGCGTCGTCTGACCCTGCTTTCCGGTAAAATGAAGGCATTCCTCACGGACGAGGAGATGCTGTTGGAGGAGCAGGCGGGCCGGATTTCGACCGCCGATCTGGAGGCCATCAACCGCGGCCTGGTTCTGCTCCGGGATCTCGTCTGGGGGCTGGAGCGGGATATCCTGGACAACATCGGGCGGATCTGCCGCCTGGCCGGGGTGGAGAGTTCGGCCGCTGTGGCGCCGGAGGCCCTGTCGAAGTACCGGAAAATGAACTTTTTGCTGAACGGTCTGGACCGCCTGGAGGTCCGGGGCCGCGATTCGGCGGGGATACAGATCTCCTTTGTTGCGGCGGAAGCCGGGGCCTTCGGTGAGTTCGTGGCCTGTCTTCGAAAAGACGGGCTTGGCGAGGAGCTGGACCGCAGGATGGCGCCCGGCGATCTTGCCGACGGCTCGATCACCGGTCCCCGGGTCACCGCAAGGGGAATCGACGGGGCCGGGGAACAGGCCGTCTCCTTCACGTACAAGACCGCCGAGATCATCGGAGAGTTGGGCCGGAACGTCCGGGAACTGAGGCGGCAAATCTCGGGGGACCGCCTGTTTCACGCCTTCGCCCGCCTGCCGGTGGCCTTCGAGACCGCCTTTACCCACACCCGCTGGGCGTCTGTCGGATCGATCACGGAGGAGAACTGTCATCCCATCGGGAATTTTACGCTTTCCCCCGGGGACGCCCCCGCCGGGGCGCCGGAGAAGCATTATCCCGCTTACGGGATCGGACCCTGGACCATCCATGTGGCCCTGAACGGGGACATCGACAACTATCAGGCGCTCCGGGAGGCCCGTGAGGCGCAAGGGATGGCGATCGTGCCGGAGGTGACGACGGATACGAAGATCATTCCCCTGCAGGTTGAAAGCTACCTTCTGGCGGGTCATGATCTGGCCGAGGCGTTCCGGCGCGCCGTGTGCGATTTCGAAGGCTCCCACGCCATTGCCATGGTCAGCAACATCGAGCCGGGCAGGATCTTCCTGGCCCTGAAGGGGAGCGGCCAGTCGATTTACATCGGGATCACCCCCGACCGGTATCTCTTCACCTCGGAACTCTACGGACTGGTGGAAGAGACCCCCTTCTTCATCAAAATGGACGGCGAAAGGCCCGCCTGTCCGGAGAGGCCGGAGGGGACGGGACAGATCGCCATCCTGGATCAGGATGCCTCCGGGGGGGCGGCCGGCATCCGGGGGTTCTTCTATGACGGGACGCCGCTGACCTTTGGCGACGGGACCGTCAAGCGGGCGGAAATGACGACGCGGGACATCGATCGCGGCGACTACCCCCACTACTTCCTCAAGGAGATTACCGAATCGGCCCTCTCCGTTCGGAAGACCCTCCGCGGCAAATACCGGATCGAGCAGGACGGGGGTGCGGAACGGGCTGTCTTCAATCTCGGGCTGGACATCGTCCCGGAGGGAATCCGGGAGGCCCTCCGCGAGGGAAAGATCCGGCGGATCGTCGTGATCGGTCATGGAACGGCGGCTGTTGCCGGGAGTGCCGTGGCCGACGCAATGGAACGCTGCCTCCGGGTAAGCGGGATTCTTGTGGAGGCCCGGATCGCCTCCGAACTGAGCGGTTTCTGCCTGGAGAATGATCTGCACGATACCCTGGTCATCCCGATCACCCAGTCGGGAACGACCACGGACACCAACCGCGCCGTGGCGATGGCCGCGGAGCGGGGCGCCAAGGTGATTGCAATCGTCAATCGTCGCCAGTCCGATATCACGGCGAGGGCCGACGGCGTCTTTTACACCTCCGACGGCCGGGATATCGAGATGGCCGTTGCCTCGACCAAGGCCTTCTACTCCCAGATCGTGGCCGGACACATCCTCGCCCTGAATCTGGCCCGGCTCCTCTCGACCCTCTCCGACGGACGGATTGCGGAGGAGCTCCGCCTGCTCGAACAGGCGCCGGAACTGATGGGAAAGGTCCTTGCGCGGAAGGAGGAGATTCGCGGCGCCGTGGAGCGGCTCGCGAAGGGGAAACGGTACTGGGCGGTTGTGGGAAGCGGTCCGAACAAGGCGGCGGCCGATGAGATCCGGATCAAGCTCAGCGAGCTTTGCTACAAGACGATCTCTGCCGATGTGGTGGAGAACAAGAAGCATATCGATCTTTCCGCCGAACCTCTCATCCTGGTTTGTGCGTCGGGAAGTCCGGAAACCGTCATGGGGGATATCGTCAAGGACGTGGCGATCTTCAAGGCCCACAAGTCCGCGGTGGTCGTTTTTTCCGACGAGGGAGAGGAGCGCCTCAACACGATCGCCGATGCCGTGATCCCCATACCCCGCGCGCCTCTGCCGCTTCCCGTGATCCTGAACACGATGGCGGGCCACCTCTTCGGCTATTACGCCGCGTGCGGCATCGACGCCGATGCCCTCTTCCTCCGTGCGTTCAAGAGTCGCCTCAATCTGGTCATGGTCGAACAGGCAAAGCGGAACCTTTCGGTCTATGAGTGCATTGCCGACGGCCGTCTGCGCCGCCTCGTGAACGATTTCACCGACCAATTCCAGCGAAGAAAGAATCAGGGCGATTTTTCCGAGGCCGGCGTGCGGACGATCTCCGATCTGGTCCTGCTGTTGAAATACGCGGCAGGGAAGCTGCCGCTCGATGACTTCCGGCATGATTTTCCCGGTGCCGGGGAGCCGGCCTCGCCGATCGACCTGCTGGACATCACACTCGGCCATACGGTAGATGAGCTTTCCCGGCCGATCGACGCCATCCGCCACCAGGCCAAGACGGTGACGGTGGGGACCAGCCGGAAGGAAACACCGCCCGGCGGCGTTCTCTTCGATCTCGTTGCGGAGCTCTCCTTTACCGCAAAGTCCCTCCTCAGCACCAATGTCTTCGCCCTCCGCAGTATCCAGAAGGCGGTGACCGCCGTGAACGGATACACCCTCTATGCGGTGAATCATCTGGATGCCGAGGGGAAACCGGGGGACGACGCAACGATCGAAATCCGGAATCGGGGCGGCGTGTCCCTCGGGATGCATTCGCGGGCTGAAAAATCGGGACTCCTGATGGGGACCAAGAAGGGGATTGTGGCCTCCGGGCAGATCTACGTGGGTCAGGGAAAATCGGACGGCGCCGCTGTTGTGATCGTCCCCCTTCTCGAGGAGGGGGAACGGGTACGGCACCTGCTGCTGATCCATGTGACGTTCAACGAGGCGCTCTCCGTCCGCGAACGGAAGGAGCTTCTGGGAGGGCGGGCGAACGATATCCGGAATCTCATCCAGGAATACAACCTGGCATGGGAGGACCGTTGTCTCGGGGAAATCCCCCTCGGCGTCCTTTTGGGAGAGCCGGTGGAGGTGATCGCCGGACAGATCCGGCGGAATGTCGGCCAACAGGCGCCCGCTGGAATAATAATGTAGGAGCCATCATGAAGACGAAATTCATATTTGTTACGGGCGGGGTTCTCTCCTCCCTCGGCAAGGGGTTGGCGGCGGCGTCCATTGCGGCCGTTCTCGAATGCCGCGGCCTCCGGGTGACCAACCAGAAGCTCGACCCCTACATCAATGTAGATCCGGGGACAATGAGCCCCTTCCAGCACGGCGAAGTCTTCGTGACCGACGACGGGGCGGAGACCGACCTCGATCTCGGCCATTACGAACGGTTTACCGGCACCCGGATGGGCAAAGGCAACAACCTCACGACGGGACAGGTTTACTTCTCAGTGATTACCAAGGAGCGGCGGGGAGATTACCTGGGCAAGACCGTCCAGGTGATCCCCCACATCACGGACGAGATCAAGGATTACATCAAAAAGACCGCCGAAGGCTTCGATGTGGCGATCGTCGAGATCGGCGGTACCGTGGGCGACATCGAAAGCCTTCCCTTCCTGGAGGCGATCCGCCAGTTCCGCAACGAGGTCGGGCGGGAGAACGCCATCTTCATCCACCTGACCTGGGTCCCCTTCATCAAGACGGCGGGCGAGGTGAAGACGAAACCGACGCAGCACAGCGTCAAGGCGCTCCGGGAGATCGGCATCCAGCCGGACATCCTTCTGTGCCGGACGGAGAACTTTCTCTCCGATGCGATCAAGGCGAAGATCGCCCTTTTCTGCAACGTGGAGGTGGCGGCGGTCTTCACCGCCAAGGACGTTGTTTGCATCTACGAGGTTCCGCTGATCTACCACCGCGAGGGGGTGGACCAGAAGATCGTCGAGCTCCTGAACATCTGGACCGGCCGGCCCCACCTCGGGGCGTGGGAGGACGTGGTGGACAAATTCCTCCACCCCAGCCACGAGGTGACGATTGCGATCGTCGGGAAGTACGTCAACCTGACGGATTCCTACAAGAGTCTCAACGAGGCGCTCTGCCACGGCGGGATCGCCAATGACTGCCGGGTGAACCTCCGCTTCGTCGATTCCGAGAAGATCGAGAAAGAGGGGCTCGGAACCCTGCTGGAAGGCGCCGACGGCATTCTCGTTCCCGGCGGATTCGGCAACCGGGGGATCGAAGGGATGGTTACCGCCATCGAATGGGCCCGGATGCGGAAGGTCCCCTTCTTCGGGATCTGTCTCGGGATGCAAATGGCCGTCGTGGAATACGCGAGGAACGTCTGTGGTCTGGCCGGGGCGAACAGCTCCGAGTTCGACGAGGGCACCCCCCATCCGGTGATCGACCTGCTTCCCGAACAGAAGCAGATCACCGAAAAAGGGGCGTCAATGCGTCTCGGGGCCTACCCCTGCATCCTCGAAAAGGATTCCTTCGCCTGTGCGGCCTACGGAGAGATGCAGATCGACGAGAGGCACCGCCACCGCTACGAATTCAACAATGAGTTCAAGAATGCGCTGGTTGAAAAGGGTCTCCGGATCACCGGCGTCTCCCCGGACGGGCGTCTGGCCGAGATCACCGAGATCCCGGGACATCCGTGGTTCCTGGGCTGCCAGTTCCATCCGGAATTCAAATCGCGGCCCACGAGCCCCCATCCGCTCTTCAGCCATTTCATCCGGGCGGCCCTGGATAGGCGTTTACATTTTCATGAATAAGGAGTATATACTCATGAAAAGAGAACAAGGGGAGGGAGCATCATGGCCAATCTTCAAATCAAGGGCATGAACGACGATTTCTACGCCCAGATCAAAGCGCTGGCCGGTTCGGAAAGCCGGTCCGTCAGTCAGCAGATTCTTTTCATGACCAGGGAATATCTGTTGAAGAAGCAGCAGATCCAGGCCGCTAAAATGCCGGCCCAGGTTCTGATTGAGCTCGTCGGCGCCTGGGAGGATAACAGGTCGGCGGAGGAAATCGTGGCCGACTTGAAGCAGGCGCGAAAAAACACCGCCCCGCCACGGGAGGTGTTTTGATGTATCTTCTCGATACGGATACGGTGATCTATATCCTGAAGGGAAATCCGGCGGTGGCGGAACAACTCGGACAGCACCTGCATGATCCCATGAAAATCAGTGTCGTCACTTACATGGAGCTCTATTACGGCGCTTACAAGTCGCAGCGGGTTACGGCCAATGCGTCCAGGATCAAGGCCCTGGGCCAGTCCATCGAAATGGCGCCCATCAACGCAGCTGTCGCTGAAACGTTCGGCATGATCAAGGCGAGCCTCGAATCCGGCGGCAACCGGCTGGATGATTTCGATCTGGCCATTGCCGCAACCGCCCTCTCCTACAACCTGACCCTGGTGACCAACAATACCGATCATTTCAGCCGGATCGACGGTTTGAGGTTTGAAAATTGGGCGGTGCCCGCCCGGTAGTCACAAAGCACAGCACTCCGCAGCAAGCTGCGGAGAATCTTCGATCCTTAAGCGGAACAAACCATGACCTTTCTGATCGCTTACCCCGCGGCAAGCCGCGGGGGGCCTGCGCTCGCTGGCGGATTCAACGATAATTCATTATAAATCAAATTCAGTCGTGATGGTGGTGGTGTTTTTTCCCTTCCTTGCTCTTGGGGACTTTCCGGAGATACTTCATCCCCTTGCGGACCTGGGGGATCAGCAGGGGCAGGGCGATGGAGAGCAGGACAATACCCCACATGATCATGCAGATGGGCGGCTGCCAGAGGGCATTCGTGTCGCCCTGGGAGATGATCAGCGTCTGGCGGAAGGAGCGCTCCATGACCGGACCCAGGACCAGCCCCACGACCAGGGGGGCCGGCTCGTAATCGTACTTGCGCAACACGAGGCCCAGAATTCCCGCTGCCAGCATGACCCAGACGTCGAAGAGCTGGCCGTTGTCCCCATAGGCGCCGATCCCGCACAGAACCAGAATGACCGGCAGCAGATAGAAGTTCGGGATCCGGACGATCTTGGCGAAGATTCCCACCAGGGGAAGGTTCAGGATCAGGAGCATGGCGTTGCCCAGATAGAAGCTGCCGATGACGCCCCAGAAGACATCGGGCCGGTCGCGCAGCAGAAAGGGACCCGGGGTGATGCCGTGGAGGAGCATGCCCCCCAGAAGCACGGCTGTCGCCGGCGTAAAGGGCAGGCCCAGGGAGAGCAGGGGAATCATCGCCCCGCCCGCTGCGGCGTTGTTGGCCGCCTCGGGGCCGGCCACCCCCTCGATGGCGCCTGTTCCGAACTCCTCCTTGTGTTTGGAGATCGACCTTTCTAGACCATAGGACCCGAAGGAGGCCATGGTCGCTGCCGGCCCGGGCAGAAGGCCGATCAGGAAACCCAGGACCGATCCCCGGGCGATGGGTCCGACGGAGCGCTTCATCTCCTTGCCGGTGGGAAAGAGTTCGCGCAGCTTCACCGCCAGGATATCGAGGGGCTTTTCCTTTGCAGCCATGATGGTCAGCACCTCGGCCACGCCGAAAAGGCCGGTGGTGATGGCGATGAAACTGATCCCCCCCTGGGCGGACTCGATGCCGAAGGAGAAGCGCTCCAGACCGCCGATGGGGTCCATGCCCACCGTCGAGAGGATCAGGCCGATCATCATCAGGATCAGGGCCTTGGTGCGGGATTTTCCCGTCAGGTTGGAGAGCAGGATCACCCCCAGCACCGTCAGGACGAAGTACTCCGCCGGGCCGAAGGCCAGGGCCCAGCGGGCCAGGAGGGGGGCGAAGAACTGCAGGCCGATGACGCTCACCGTTCCGGCGGCGAAGGAGGCGATGGCCGCGATCGCCAGGGCAGCGCCGGCCCGCCCCTTGCGGGCCATCTGGTAGCCGTCCAGGGTCGTGACGACGCTCGCCGGCTCGCCGGGCACGTTGACCAGAATCGAGGTGGTGGAACCCCCGTACATGGAGCCGTAGTAGATTCCCGCCAGCATGATCAGGCCCGCTGTCGGGCCGAGCTTCAGGGTCAGCGGGATCACCATGGCCATGGCGGCTGCCGGTCCCAGGCCCGGCAGCACCCCGATCAGCGTTCCGATAAAGGCGCCGATAAAGCAGGCCGCCACATTGGCAGGTTGCAGGGTTCCCAGCAGGAAGGACAGGACACTGTGATCAGTCATGGTGTTCCTCTAATTCCTCTAAAACAAAATGCCTCGGGGAAAGGAGAGCTTCAGCCAGACTTCGAAAAGCAGGTAACAAAAAAGGGTGAGGCCAGCCGACAGGGCGATGTGCCTGCCCCAGCCTCTGGCCTCGGTGAGCCTGCCCGTGAGGGTTCCGAAGATGAAGGTGGAGGAGAAGAAGCCGAGCCACTGCACAGCCAGCAGGTAGAGGACAAAGAGGGCGATCATCCGCAGGGCCTTGCCATCCTCCCTGTTGCCGAAAAGGGAGATGAGCCTTGATCCCCGGTGTTTATCATGGTCCCTCTGTTTCGGTTTCCAGAGGGCGCGGCCCAGTTGCCAGAGGCCCAGGGCCGTCAGCACCGACCCGACGATCAGCGGAAAGACGGCCGGACCGGGGCTTTCCCACGTATCCAGCGGATATCGGGTGGTGTAGGACAGGAAGACGGCGCCAAACAGGATCACCACCAGGTTGCTTGCAATCTCTTTTCGAGTCGTCATTGATCGTGCTCCGTGGCGCACCCCTCCCCGGACTCTCGGGAAGGGGTGAACATCAACCGGCGGTTATTTCAAAAGGCCTGCGCCTTCCATGATCTCCCGCGTTTCCTTGTCGACGGCCGCGACAAACTTGGCAAAAGCCGCCGGGGCAAGGTAGCGCGGCGTCGATCCGAGCGAAGCGGCGAAATCGATCCACTCCTTGCTTTCCACGGCTTTTTTGACCAGCGGGCTCAGTTTGTCGACGACGGTCTGAGGCGTTCCCTTGGGGGCGGCGATGCCCCGCCATTGATCGAACTCGAGATTGACGCCCGCCTCCTGCATCGTCGGCACGTCCGGCCAGATATTGATGCGCTTCTCGCTGCTGATGGCCAGGATCCGCACTTCCCCGGCCTTGACCTGGCTGAAGATCTCGGCGGGATGCTGGCTCGAGGCGCTGATCTTCCCGCCCATCAGGGCCGCCACGGCCAGGCCGGTTCCGAAGGGAACGTGGGTGATCTGCAGGCCGGCCTTGGATGCCATGGCGACCGGCACCATGTGGGTCACACTGCCCATCCCCGAGTTGCCCATCGTGACCTTGCCGGGGTTGGCCTTGCCGTAGGCGATGAGCTCCTTCAAATCCTTCCAGGGGGCGTTTTTGCTGACGGCGATGGAAACCGTTTCGACGCCGACCCCGGCAATGGGTTCGAAGGCGTTGAAGTCATAAGGGATCTGTTTTCGCGCCGCCAGGGTGTTGACGGCGCCGGAATACCAGATCAGGGTCTGGCCGTCGGGCTTGGACCGATGCACCTCGTTGTAGGCAATGGCGCCGCCAGCGCCCAGCACATTGCGAACCACCATGGGCTGTCCCAGATCCCGGGAGATGATCTCCGCCAGCTTCCGGGCCTGGATATCGGCCGCCGCACCGGCGGCAAATGGGTTGATCAGTTCGACCTGCTTGACCGGCCAGACATCCGCCGCGGAAGCGGAACCGATTCCCCAGATGAACAGGACCGCCATGAGAAACAGAAGTCCCGCAATCAGGCCGCTTCTGAAAACATCCGTCTTTTTCTTCATTTCTCTTTCTCCCTTCATGATATTGAATCCGTTTGCTCTTGACCGGCCTATACCGTGGCCCAGGCCTCTTTGATCACCCTTTTGGTGTTGGCAATGATCGCTTCCGATGTCTCTTCCAAAAGGAGCGGTCGGACCTCCGCGCTGAGCACGGGCCTCTTGTCCGGATTCAGCAGCTTCAAATCGAGCAGAAGCCGGAAATAGTTCCTCACCTGGGGGGTGTCGATCTCGCCGCCCGGCATGCCGAAACGGGGTTGAAGATCTCCGTAGCCGGGGTGCTTTTTGTCGCGGAAGGCGCAACTGCCGATATGGAAGTGCATGGGGAACCCCTTCACAAGGGGAATCGCCGCTTCGGGGGTTTCTCTCAGCAGCGGGAAATGGGAGAGGTCGGCCAGGACTCCAAAGTTGCTGAAATCCCGGTTCACCTCCGCCGCCACGTCGGCCGCATCCTGGAAATGGCCGATCAGAAAGCACTTGTCGATGTCGAAGTCGAAGACCTTCATGTAGATTTCCATGGGGCCCTGCTCCTTCGTGTACCGGCAGATCTCCTTGAGGGAGTCGATCAGGATCTTCTTGGCCTCTTCCTTCTTCTCCTCTCCCGGATGCTTGCCGGAAAAGACCCTCATGCAGGTGGCCCCGAGCTGGAATGCCTCATCGACGCCGTTTTTCATCGCGCTCAATGCCTTCTTCCGCTCCTTGGGGTCGAAGTCGTTGATGTTGAGTTTCAGCGTGAACATCCGGGGTTGGTTGGCGTAACAGACCTCCATGTGCGAGGTCTCGAGGAGCTTCCTTGCCTCGTGCCGCACCTTGGGGTCTTTCATCCATCCGACCTCCACGGCCGTCCAGAAGTCATCCTCGACGATTTTCCGCAAGGTTTCCACGATGGGTCCCTCTCCGGTGGTCGCCTGGGGATAGGCCTTGAAATGGACAATCCCGAGCTTCATATATTTGTAGATCGAAAAATTTTCCATAGTGCCTCCTTGTGCTTTAGGATACCTTGATCACCACCTTGATCGCGTCCTCGATCCGCTCGCGGAAGTATTTGAAGGCGGTCGGAACCTCTTCCAGCGTGAAGGTGTGCGTATGCATGAGCGTTGCGTCGAACTTTTTCTGCGTCATGAGTGCGGCGGCGCGGTGGGTGGCGCTGTTCCCTTCGCCCCGGATGCCGTAGACGTAGATGTTGTTCCGCACGAGCTTGGCCAGTTCCACGGGCACGGGCTGGCCCGGGAAGGCGGCCAGGCAGATCCGGCCGCCGCGGTTGACCATGTCCATGGCCTCGTTGAGGGCGTTGGCCGCGCCGGAGCACTCCATGACGTAGTGGACACCCCTGCCGCAGGTGAGGCGTTTGACAGCCTCCACGGCATTCTCGCGGCCCACGTTGACCACATGGTCGGCCCCGAGCCTGAGCCCCAGGTTCAACCTTGCGTCACGGGTTCCGGTGAGGATCACGGGCTCTGCGCCCAGCGCCTTGCCGACGGCCACGCTCATGAGTCCGATCGGGCCGGGTCCGGTTACGACGAGACCTTCCCCTGCAATGAGCCCCCCCAAAACATCGAGGCCGTACATGGCCGTACCGGCCGTCACGATCAGCGTCGCCTCCGCGTCGCTCATCTGAGCGGGCACATGGATCAGGGTGTTGACATGGTTGATCGCATACTGGGCAAAGCCGCCGTCCGTGGTAAAGCCGTTCGCCCGGTGCCCCTTTTCGTGCCCCTCGTAGTTCTGGCCGTAATTGAGGCAGGAGGTGTACATGCCCATACGGCATCTCTCGCAGCGTCCGCAGCCGGCGTGGATCTCCACGGCCACGCGATCCCCGACGGCGTATTCGTCGATCCCGGTCCCGAGCTTGACCACGGTGCCCATGTATTCGTGCCCCGGCGTGAAATTCTGGTTGAAGGGGAGACCGCCCCGGATCCATGCGGGCAGCCCTTTGGTGATGATCTCCACGTCCGTGCCGCAGATGGCGACCGCGTCGATCCGCACCAACACCTCGGCCGACCCCGGCTCCGGAACCGGCTTTTCCACAAGCCTGAGCTGCTCCGGATCATCGAGGACCCATGCCTTCATCATTTTGGGAATCGGGAACGGCGCATTGGCTGAAGTCTCGCTCATGATCGTCCTCCGTCTGTGGTTTTGATGTTGCCTTCAATAAAGGCGATCTTCGCCGTGTCCTCGGCGAGATCCGAGAGGTAATAGGCGTTGCTGAGGTCCAGACCCAGCGCCAGGGTCCCGTGTTCCTGCATCAGCATGACCTTGACCGAAGGGTATTTCTTCAGCCCCTCCTGGACATATTGGGAAAGTTCCTGGGATCCCGCCTTGGCGCTTTCAATGCAGGGAACCTCCTGGAGGACGCCCCGGGCCGAAACCGTGACCATCGGAAGCGGTTTTAATTTGTTTGAGTAGGCCGTTGCATAGGGGGGATGAAGGTGGGCCACCGCCCCTGCATCGGGGCGCAACCGGTAGGCCGCGAGATGAAAACCGGTTTCCTTCGACGACTTCAGGTCGCACGGATTTTCCAGGACGGTTCCGTCGAGGTTCATCAGCAGATTGATTTCGGGCCTGATATCGCCCAGGGAAATGCCGGTCGGCGTGATCAGAACCTGGTCCGTGCCGGGAATCCGGACGCTCATGTTTCCCCCGGTCCCGCTGACGAGTCCCCGGTTGAACGCACGCATCGAGAAATCGGACAGCTCTTTCCGCAGGCAGACGATCTCCATTGCCTTGTTCATGATTTCTTCTCCTTGGTTTTTTCCATAAAAGCGATCAATTGCCCGACGCAGGCGTCGACAAACAAACCGTCATTGATATGGGCGTCGATTTCCCGGAGTTCGATATCCTTCCGGAGACGGTCCTTCAGCGCGTTTCGAAAAATCCGGTTTCCGGTCGCGTCATAGAGGACCCCGCCGGGGGCGCCATAAACGGACCATCCCTTCAGCGGAATCAAAACGGCCGTCGGCCCCACGGCGGCGTTCAACCGTTCGGCCATCACCCTGCCCACCTCCGCCATCTCGCTCCGGGAGACCTTCACATTGGCGTTCATGGGGTTGTGCATGGTTATTCTTCTTTTCCGTAATTTCATGGGGATGGATTCGCGGGGGCCGAAACAGAGGTACTCCATTCCCCCCGTGGAGACCACCTGGGGAATTCCCTTCAATCCCGCCGCCGTCATTCGGCCCGGGCGCACGGGCCTGTAGATCCCGGCGCCTGCGACCTCCTCGGTGAGTTCGTGCGGGGTCAGATCGAGGACCCCCTGGATCAATCCTTCTGCGATCAGCTCTTCCATGGCCGATCCGCCCGCCCCCGAGGCGTGAAAGGCGACGACTTCGAAGCCTGCGGCGCGCAGGGATTTCACCGCCCGGCTTGCGGCCGGTTCCGTATTCCCGAGCGCCGTCACGGCAATGGTTCTCTTCCCGGGCGTCGCGGCCATTCTCCGACCATTCTCCGCCATCCCGACGACGGCGGCCACGGCATTGGCGAGGATGGAGGAGATGACCGGATTGGCGCCTCCGAGAAAATCGCCCACCGAGAAGACCACGCTGATGTCCTTGTTGCCCACGTAGGGGCGGATGTTTCCGGAGGCGACCGTGGAGACAAGAACCTTGGGGAATCCGAAGGGTAGGGCCTGCATCGCCATGGATGAAACGGCCGATCCCTGGTTTCCCCCCAGGCCGATCACCCCGTCGATCTTTCCTTCACAAAAAAGAAGGGAAAGGAGCTTCCGTGCCCCTTTCCCCATGATTTCCATGATCCGGTCCCTTTCGCCCGTCTTCAGCAGTGCTGCGAGCTCCCAGCCCCCCTGACGCGCCACTTCCCCGTTATCGATATCCGGTCGGACCCCGGGCGGACCCAGGGGGCCGATATCGATGATTGTGGCCAAACAGTTCAGGTTTTCGAGGCGGCAACGGATATAGGCGGCCTCTTCCCCTTTTGTGTCCAGCGTGGCCAGAACGGCGATGGTTCTTTTCCGGATCATTTTCCAATGCTCCCCTGGAAAAGCTTTCTGCTACCCTCTCCAGAAACGGCCGGGCCAATCCCTTTTTTCGTCGGGAACCTTGATGTCGAACTTCTTGACCTCTTCCAGAAAGGCAGCCAGGTGGTTGCCGATCCGCTCGAAGACCGCGTGACCCTGCTCGACACTGGCGCGCAGCGGGTTGCCGATGGTGGCGGTATCCGAATACTCATGGTGGAGCATCGGGACGAAGATGTTCTCGGAACCCTGGAACTTGACGGTGTTGGTGCCGTCATACTTGCTGAAGGCCGGTCCCATCCACTTCGGGGCGTGGGCACGGTCGGCCTTGGCGCGTTCCATCTTGACCGATCCGTCGTAGATCCCCTTGTCCTTCATGTAGGCCATCGTGGTGGAGGTTTCCAGCTCGCCGGCGTGCCAGCCGGGGGTCTCCTCGGCGGGACCCGTCATCAGGTCGGCGACAACGGCGCAATCCCTCTCCGTGGGGGTCTTGTAGTAGGCGCAGAAGCAGCCTGTCTCGGCCCGGAGCGTTCGCAGCGCGTCACCCTGAGCGCCCATGTTGGTGCCGTGGTGGGAGACGAAGATCAGCTTGTTGAAGCCGGAGAAGATCAGGCTGCGGCCGATGGAGTAGAGGACCTGCCGGTAAATCTCGGTGGGCAGGGAGATGGTGCCCGTTCCCCAGCCCGGCTCGCCCATGTGGTGGGGCGATACGCCGAAGGGGAGCAGGGGAGCGTAGAGGACATTCGCCTTCTTGGCGGCGTATTCCACGGAGCCCATCGTTGTGTAGGAGTCGACTCCCAGGGGGACGTGATGGCCGTGTTTCTCGAGGCTGCCGACGGGGATCATGATGGTGTCGTTGCCCGCCTTGAGGGAAGCGGCGACGTCCGTCCACGGGATTTCCAGTAGATCGTACTTTTGCGGGTTGGTCATGTTGATTCTCCTTTCCGTTTGTAGATGACTTGCTCATGGTTTGGGATGTTATGGTAAACCTTTTCCATCAGGGTAATCACCAAATAAATCTTTGTCAATCTATTTTTTCATCTTTTTTGATCGTGGAGCCCCGGACAAGAAGTTTTGTCTGGAACAACTTCAGCTTGTCGAATTTCTCCCCGGAGATGAGATGGATCAGCATCCGCATGGCCTCGGCCCCCGCTTCGTACATCGGGATTTCGACCGTCGTGAGCGGCGGGTCGAAGTAGGAGCTGAGCGGGATGTTGTCGAACCCCACCACCGCCAGATCGTCGGGAATCTTCAGCCCCAGCTCCCGGGCCGCATTCATTGCCCCGAAGGCCATCTGGTCGTTTGCACAGACGATTGCCGTCGGTCTCTGCCGGTTCTTCAGAAGCTGTTTGCCCAGCAGATAGCCGCTCTGCGGCGTCCAGTCCCCCTGTTTGATCCGGCTTTCGTCGAGGATCAAACGGTTCTGGGCCAGTGCATTCCGGTATCCGGTCAGGCGGTCCATGGCCGTCGTGGAACCTTCCGGTCCCCCAAGAAAGCCGATCCCGCCGTGGCCGAGACCCAGCAGGTGCGAAACGGCCTGAACAACCCCGCCCATGTTGTCGACCAGGACCGCGGGGAAGTCGACCGCGTGGCGGCCGATCACGACCACCCGGTCCTTCAGTTCCCCGAGAATGGAGAGGGTTTCGTATCCGTTGATGATCCCGCCGCTGAAGATGATCCCGTCGGCCGCCTTTTCGCGGAGGTGATAGATGTCGCGGACGATCCCCTCCCGCTTCCGATCCGTGTTGTAGAGCATGACCGCATACCCGGCGCGGTCGGCCACGTCCTGGATCCCCCGGACGATCTCCGCATAGTAGGTGTTGGAGATGTCGGGGATGATGATCCCGATCGTCATGGTCTTCTTCATCAGAAGGCTCTTGGCCAGAGCGTTGGGTCGATAATCCAGCTCCCGGATGGCCTGCAGGACCTTTTCCCTTGTGCTTGATTTGACCTTGTGCGCGGTCTTGTTGACCACGCGGGAGACGGTGGCAATGGATACGTTTGCCTTCAGGGCGACATCAACAATATTCGGCATGGAACCTCCATCCGGTACGGAATTAGGTAAACCTTTACCATGAATAAGAATACGCAGTTCTTCCGTTTCTGTCAATATTTTATTGCAACTTACTTATACCGAATCTTGACAGTGGCGGCAAAAAGATGTAATTGGTTGGTCACGAATCACATTTGTGATTCCTATATTGCGCCGGCGGACGATTCCCGGCGGGACTAAAGAAGGACTATTTGAAAGGAGACTGAAATGAAACGATTATTGGTTGTGATGATGGCGGTTCTGTTTCTTGCCGGCTGCGGCGCAGCGGCCAGGGAGTCCGGGTTCTACGAACACAACACGATGTACCAGAGCTGGGATCACATGAAGTTCAGCATCGCCGGCTACAAACAGGTCAGCCCCGTCGAGGTCAAGGAATCGACAGAAAAGAACTGGTGGGGTCTTACCGTAAAGTAAAGCTCTTCTGAGGGGGTTCCGGCCGGCTCTCCGCGCATGGAAGGGCAAGCCGGAATCCCCAAATTCCTCCCCCTCCCGGGATCGTCTGGTTTCGGGTCGTCCTGCCGCTGACACGGCTGGTTTGCGTTGTTTTTTGCCCGCTGTGTTGAACCCCTTCCATCGAGGGGCCGGTGCAGCGGATCCGGGATATCTTAGTCGAATTCTATCTTGTAATAGAGATCCACGCCGCTCTCGTTCCCCGTCTGCGTTTCGATCTGCCACCGCTTGAAGAGATCGTAGCGGAGTCGAAACAGGTTGCCGCCGGTGAACAGCGACCGCCCGTAACTGAAATAAAGCTGGGGCGTCAGGTATTTCCCCACGGTCAGCATCGTTTGGGGGACGCCGGCCGTCTGCCTCGCCGGGGCGACGCCGGTCGGTGCTGCCGGGATCGCCTTATACCCCATGCGTCCGTCGGTCTCTGCACCGCCCGACTGGAACTCCAGGGTGCTGAGTCCCAGCCGGTTCTTGATCTGTTCCTGCAAGACCACCGATTGTCCCTTGGAAAGGAGCGCGCCGGCCACCTGCGCCATCATGATTGCCTGTTCGCTGTTGCTGCTGTTGCCGAGCGGATGGCCGAAAACGATGTAGGCGAGGATATCCACGTCCGGCATGGCCGGCTCGGAGTAGAGCTTGATCAGCGGCGCCCGCAGGATCCCCCCCGCCGTGACGCCTGCCCGCACGTCGCCGATGGTGCGAAGCGCCAGGATGTCCAGGGTCGGCTGGTTGATGGGACCGCCCGTGTAAAACAGGCGCCCGCGGACGATCTCCAGATCCACGCCGTAGACCCTGTAGCGCCCCTTGACCACCTTGATCTCTCCCTTACTGGTGATCTTGTCGAGGCTTTGGAATGTCAGGTCGATCCCTCCGCCCAATTGGGCGTCGATCCCCTCCACCTTGGCCAGGACCCTCTCGCCGAGTGACAGATGGACCTGGACATCCAGGGCCAGGGGAGAGGTCTTTTCGACGCGCTTCGGCGCCCCCTCCAGGATCACATCCGGGCTGGGCAGAACAACCGCCCGGGTCGGCGGTCCAAAGATGAGCAGATCCGGCAGGCGCATCTCGCCGCGGACAGCCAGTTTTTCCGTTGTGCCCTCGAACGTGAGACGCGGCGATCCCAGGAGCTGCAGCTCGGGGAGGTAGACAACCTGGAACCGTTCGCCGTTGATGCTCCCGCTGTAGCCGGCCACCTGCCACCCCTTGAGCCGGACAAGGGCTGTCCCCTCGATATGGCCGGGGCCGGACACGGCCCGAAAGGAATCGATGCGGAGGAGGTCTTTTTCCAGGTGCATCGCGAGCTGGATGTCGCTGACATGGATGCCCGCCGTGGGCAGATACGCCCCTGCCTTGGCCAGTTTCAGGCTCCCGTTGATCCTCGGTTCCTCCCACATCCCGTCGATCCGCAGATCGGTGTCGAGTTCCCCGCGGCTCTCCCGGATGAATCCCGGGAAGAGGGAGGCGAGAACCCCCTTCTCCACGACCTGCCCGGTCAGCGACGCCAGCAGAGGCCCCTTCCGGTCGAAGGCGGCGGGGAGGCGCGCCGGGATCGGCAATTGGAAACTCCCCCGGGCCTGTCCCTGCTCCGCAAGGGTCAGCGCAACGGCGCCGCGAAGCGTCTCCCCCTGCCAATCCCACGAGACGGAAGCGGAGCGCAGATTCAAATGGATTTCCCCTTCCGTTCTCAACCAGCGGACCTTCCCCCCGGAAAGGGCGGCGTCACCCTTCAGGGCGAGCTTCTCTCCCGGAAGAAGATGCCCTGTCATCCGACCTGCGAGCAGCCCCTCCAGGTTGATTGCACGGGGCAGCCAGGGACGGAAGAGCGCCAGGTCGAACCCCATCCATTCCGCCGTCACGTCGCCGGTTTCCGGGATGGTCAGGCGGGCCGGCGCCGGGGAGGAAAAGGCCCCTTTTACCATTCCCCCGCCGGCCAGGCTGAACTCCATGCCGGCGCGCAGGCCGCGTTCGTTTCCGTCGAGGCTGAACGATCCCTTCTCCACGCTGATCCGGCGCCCGTCCACGGTCAGGACGCCCGAGGCGCCGATCCGCCCGGCCACGACGAGCCTTCCGGCGCCGATCTCCGCGGCAGAGGCGGGCAGCGACCCCTGCCAGCGCCATGAAAGATCCGCCGTCGGGAGATCGGCGTCGATGGCCTCGCTCTCCTTTTGCCAGCGGATCTTCCCCCGAATTAGAGAGGCCTGCCCCGTAAGGTCGAGCCGTTCTCCGGGGAGAATTTCCCCCGCGACCTGGCCCGCGAGGCGCCCATCGAGCTGGAGGTCACGGGGGAGCCAGGGGTTGGCCCTGGCCAGATTCAGCCCGACCCATGCCGCCCGGACGGAACCGCCCCGCGGCTCCTCGGCCAGTTCGCCGGCGATTTCAATCCGCTCCGGCGGCACACCCGTGAGGACGAGGGGGGCGAGGGCGACCCTCCCGGCGGCAACGGACAGCGGGGCGGGCGCCGCGAGGCTCCATGACCCGATGCCGTCCCGGCCGGAGAAGCGGACGATCTCCCCCTGCCAACTTCCCCGGTCGTACGCCCCGGTGAGGTCGATCCGCGCCTCGGCGCCCGCCGAGATGAGCGCGGCATGGACCGTGTGCCGGAGGGCGGTCCCGTCGGCCTCGACGGTCACCGAATCGACCTGAAAAAGGTCATAAGACGCCTTGTGCAGTTTTGCGGCGACATGCAGGGGGTAACCCTTCTCTTCCCCGAGCCGTGCGGTCAGGTTCGCGGCAGCGATCCGCAGCCCGCCCGCGGCAAGGTTCCCGCCCCGCCCGGTAACGGCGCCGTCCAGGCGCCCATCGCGCCAGCGCACCCACCCGTCGGCCCGGAGCTCCCCGGCGGTCCGGGGGATCAGCCGGCCCAGGTCGCCGATCTGCGCGTTGAAGTCCAGCCGCTTGCCGAGGGTCCCCGCCGCGCTGATGTCGAATCCCTTTCCCCGCAGGGCCAGGCGGCCGATGCTGAGGTCGCCGCGGGCAAAGTCCGCCTGGATTTCTCCGGTCAGGGCCTGCCCGTGCAGGCGGCTTTCCAGAAGCCTGCCGCTCACCTCCCCCCGGAGAGGGGCCTGACTCGGCCATGCGACGCCCCCTGCGAGGTCGAAGTTGACAACCCCCGCCCAGTCGGCGGAAATCCCGGCCGGGTTCAGGTTCCGCCCGCGGACCGATCCCTTTAGCGAGACTTCCTCCTCCCAGTTCAGATCCAGGCACCCCTGCACGGACCCGGCCAGCAGAGAGCCGGTCAAGGGGGCCAGCCTCGCCCCCCGACCGTCTCCCTGGTACAGGCCGGAGAGATGCGCCGCTTGCCACCCCGCTCCCCGGTTGGCGAGCTTGAACTCGCCCCGGTAGTTCTCCGGGGTTCCCGTGAGCGTCAGGGTCCCGGAGAGGTTGGTCGGCGTGTTGAGTTCGGGCGACAGATCGAGGCCTTCGGCCGTCAGTTGCAGCGAAAGAAGCGGCGCCTGTGCGGTCAGCGTGACGGTCCCCCCGCCCGCAACCGACCCGCGCCGGCCCGATTCAATCAGGCGAAGCTGTCTCAGGTTGAAGGCGTTACGGGTCATCCCCGCCTTTCCCGCAAGCTCCAGGGACTTCACCTTGCCCCTTGAACCGGCCATCGTGAACCCTCCCGCCAGTTGCTCGTGTCCGAGTCCGGGAAGAAACCGGCCTTGAAGGGAAAAGGCATCCCTCCCCGCGAAGGGTTTGGCCGGGGTCGCGGTCAGGTCAAACTGGAGGGTGGGCCGGTCAAATCCGGCTGCGATGCTTCCCGTGACGCGGCCCTCCGGCGATGCGGCAACAAGATCGGAGAGGGACAGAAGCGCGTTTCGCCAGGAGACGGAGGAGGAGATGGCGGTCACGCTCACGGACTGCCCGTCGAGAAGGCGGTAGGAGAGGCCATTCACCTGCAGCCGTTCGATTCCGCCGTCGAAAAGCCCCGCCATTCCGGAGATCCGGGGCCAGGCGAGATCCGGGGGAATGTCCGCGGGGGTGTTGTCCTGGATCCGCACCCCGGTCAGGGTCAGCTCCCGGACGGCCACCCGGCCCGAAAGGAGGTGAAGCGGCTGCAAGCTGTAGTCGAGCCCCTCGATCTCCGCCGCAAACGGCGCCAGCGCAACGCGAACGCCTCCCAGGCGCAGACGGTCGAGCAGCCTTCCCTCAACCGTCCGGGCGGAGATCGCAAGCGGCGTGCGGCGGGAAACCGCATCCATGAGCCAGCGGGCGCCGTCTGTGGTGCCGACCAGCCAGGCCGCGCCCCAAACCCCCGCACCGATGAGCGCTGCCGCCAGGAGGGCGATCAGGCCGTATATTGCCGCCCGTTTCACAGTTCGAACCCCACCGTGAAATGGATCTGAAAACTCGGGTCGTCCACACCGATCTGACGGGCCAGGGAGAGGTTCAGAGCGCCCACCGGGGTGTAGTAGTGCAACCCGACCCCAGCCCCCTGGGACAGGCGAACCCCGGTGAAGGAATCAAAGGCGTTGCCCGCGTCGTAAAATGTGGAGACGCCCCAGTCCTCGAAGAGGGCCCGTTCGAGTTCAACGCTTCCGACGAGGAGGTGCTTTCCCCCCACCACCTGGCCGGCGGCGTCGCGCGGGCCGAGAGACTGGTAGGTGTAGCCGCGCACGCTCTGGTCTCCGCCGGTAAAGAAGCGGAGCGAAACGGGCAGATCGCTCAAGGGATCGCTCAGGAAGGTGATTCCCGCCTTGGCCCGCGTATGAAGGGAAAGCCGCCACGGCAGCGGCAAGAGATAACTCCCCTCGGAGATGAGCTGGAGCAGTCCCGTGTCCGAGCCGAGCAGTTGGTGTGTCCCGCGCAGGTCGAAGGCATAGCGGAAGCCCCGGGCGGGACGGGCCGGGTTGTCGTAAAAATTCCCGGAATAGCGCAAGCCAGGCAACACCAGCCGGGCGCCCGATTCCTGGGTGCCGACGGTATACCACTCCCGTTGCAGTCTGATATAGGCCGTCCCCAGTTCCCCCTTGCCGAGGCTGCGGTTTTTGTCCAGCTCCAACGCGATCAGCCGGCTCGTGTACGTGGAAGCATCCTCTCGTTGAAGGTTGAATTGCAGTACGGTGGAACTCCGGATGTCCGCCGGGTCCGGCAGGATGTAACCGGTTGCCAGCCCCTGGAGACGCTCGGAAATGAAAAGATTCGAATAGAATTCATGACCGCGGTCCAGCACGTTGAGGTCACGGTAACGAACATTGAATCTTCCCCCCGTGTCCGTGCCGTAGCCGATTCCCTGGCGCAAATTTCTGCTGGGACCGGGTTTGAGCTGTACGAGCACCGGAATCCGGAATTCCCGGGACTCCGCTTTTTCCGGCGTGAGATTGACCTCCCGGAAACGCTCGGAGTTCGTGAAGTTGAGCTGTGTTTCCCCGAGCCGGGCATACGAGAAGGCTTCCCCGGGCTTGAACGCCAGATAGCGCCGCAGGAACGCATCGGGATAGCCGGGCGCCCCCTCGATTCTCGTCCCGGCGAAAAAATACCGCTCGCCGGTTTCCATTTCCAGCCGGATCCGGGCGGTGGACGTGGGCTTCGCGATGCGGATTTCGTGCACCGAAAAATCGGCATCCAGGTATCCCATCTCCTGTGCCCGGGAGAGGAGCGCCCCTTTGGCTTCCTCGTATTTCTGCTGCAGGAGCACGCCGCCCCTGGCCAGCGGGAAGGCGGCCGCCAATTCCTTCAAGGACGCCTCCTCCGCACCCGGACCGTGCAGGGCCAGCGTCGCCTCCGTGACGCGCACCGGCGCCCCCGGTTCCACGCGGACCCGCAGACGGATCTCGCCGGAGTTCCCCTCCTCGATCGTGACAGCGACCCGGGCGCTGTAATAGCCGAAGGGCTCCATCGCCGTCCGGACCGTTTCATCCGCCTGCAGCACGAAACGTTCGAGCCATGACCGATCGACCTTTCCTTCGCTGACCAGTCCATAGGGGAGGACGAGCGCCTCCTTGACGTTTTTGAGAACATCCCCCTCGATGCCTTCCAGAATGACCGTGACCGGCTCGGCGGCGGGCAAAGGGGATGCGAGGCAGATCAGCAATGCCATGAAGGCCAGAGCGACCGGAAGCGCAACCCGCAAGCCCCGACCTGTGGGCGGGGATAAAGGGCGCAATGAAAAACAGACAACTTCCTTGCCGGGAAGCCCCGCCCTGTGGGCGGGGAGCTTCACATGGAGCGGTTTGCGGCTCACACTCGGAAGATCTTTTGCTTTGGGAAAGGAGACATCAAGCAGCATTTTTTATATTTCTTACATCAGCGATCATCTAAATCCTCATGGGATAACAGTAACATAACGATTCGTGAAAATCAACGGCTGATAAGGCAGCCGGATGGCTAAAATCAAATGTGGTTCAGCCGGTTGATGCGCATGGCTTTCCGTAATCGGAAAACGTCCATTTTGAAAAAAATGCCGGATTTCATCCGGGAATAAAGGATGTTGATTTCTCGGCGATCATGATAAACTACAATCACGTTGTTTTTTATTTTCCCAGAGACAAAATTATCCTGGAAATTGCCTGGCAGCCTGATCGAGCATCAGGTAAAGCAGCCGGTCCTTACAACCGATAACCGATAAACAGGATGGCGATGCCAAACATACTCGTTATATTGATTGCATGTGCTGCCCTTCTGAGCCTTGTTTTTTTTATTGCAACGGTAGCCGCTTTGCGAAAGAAGGCGCTCTTCAGTTCGGCATTTCGTTTTTTGCTCACACTGCTTGCTTTATCATCGGCAGGATTGTTCGGGATGATCGTCATCGCAACAGCGGGCTATCGTGCTCTCACATATGAAGAGATAGCCGCGGTTGTGAAAACAGAACCAACCGGAGCAAAAGGGTTTACGGCCCATTTTCTATTTTCCGACGGCCGTGAGGAGTCATTCCGGTTGGCCGGGGATGCCCTATACGTGGATGCTCACATTCTCAAATGGAAGCCCATTGTCAATATATTGGGTTTGCATACGGCGTACGAGCTCGACCGTGTTGCGGGCCGCTACATGGATCTCAAAGAGGAACGGGAAAGTATCCGCACGATCTTTTTGCTCTCCCGGGATAAACCGGTGGATATGTTCACCCTGAGGCAGCGCTATTCTCTGCTCAGGCCGCTTCTGGATGCGGAATATGGCTCTGCTTCATTCATCAACTCAGACAAACCGGCATACTTTGAAATCAGGGTATCCACGACGGGGCTCTTAATCAGGAAAGTTGGACGTGAAGCCGTACCGCAATCAATACGGTGAAGAGGGCATGAAGTTTTGACGCAATGCAGTTTAGACTCCTTTGAAAAGGCGGGAAGATAGAAGTAATATGCTCCTCTCCAAACAAGTTTCCAAAAACACTCACCGGTTCCCGATCCATTGGCTGATTCTTGGTTCGGTGCTGCTGGCCCTGGGCGGGGCCATCGGCTATTCCATCATGCATGAGTACAACCGCATCGATGTCTTGGAACGGGAACGTCTGGCGACCCAGGCCAAAATTGTGGATGCAAACTTGGAGAACCAGTTGGTTTCGCTAAACTCAGCGTTGAGCGGCATTCGAGACGATCTGCCGTATTGGAAAGCGCAAAAGGACGGCAAGTCACTGCTCAATCGTCACCTGCAGGCCATGAGTGATGCCATACCAGGAATTCGTACCATAGCCGTAGCCGATGCCAAGGGGACCGTATCCGCCAGTAACCAGAAGCAACTCATCGGTTTGAACTTCCATGAGCGGGAATATTTTCGGGTTCCCCGTCAGGGGCTTAACCAGGCCATGCTCTACATCTCGCCACCCTTCAAATCCGTCCTGGGAGTTTATATCATGAACGTGACGATGGTGGTACTCGATACCCGGGGCGCGTTCGCCGGCATCGTCACGGCAGCCTTGGACCCGGATTTTTTCAGTGTCCTGCTGAATTCCGTGCTCTACGCGCCGGGAATGAGGGCTTCTCTCATTCATGGCGACGGCAAAATATTCTTGGAGGTACCTGATAGGAAGGACTTGGCTGGGATGGACTTGGCCAAACCCGGAAGCCGATATACACTTCACGTAAAAAGCGGCCAGACAGCCAATCTCTTTGCCGCCGGCAGAGCTTACTCCACGGGTGATGAGCGTATGAGCGCCTGGCGCACCATCAGGCCGGCATCCCTGCTTATGGATAAGCCTCTGATGATCACGGTCAATCGTGATATGCGAGGCATCTTCGCCGCCTGGCGCAAGGGGGCCTTCCTGCAGGGGGCGCTGTTCGGAGTACTGTTCCTGGCGGCAGTTTTAGGCCTCTATTTCTACCAGCGGCGGCAACAGAAATTTGACCGTCTTGCGGCAGGCTATTCGACCGAGCTCAGGGAAAGCGAGGAGAGATACCGTTCTTTGGTGGAGTTGTCCCCTGAGGCTGTGGTTGTTCACAGCGAGGGCAAAATTGAATATATCAACAAGGCAGGTGTAATAATATTCGGCGCTTCTGATTCTGGTGAAATGATAGGCAAATCGATAAAGGATTTTGTCCATCCCGCTGAATGGGAAAAGGTGGAAGATCGCGTCAGGCAGGTACAGGAAAAGAATGAACCGGCACCCCCTCAGGAGCTTGTATTCAATCGGCTTAGCGGGGAGGCCATTAACGTGGAAACAGCGGGTGTGCCGATAACATTTTCCGGGAGGATAGCATCCTTAACCATCATCCGCGACATCACCGAGCGCAAGCGGATGGAGGGAGAGGAGCGAAGGAATCGAGAGGAGGCCGAGCGTTTGTCCTCAGAGACGGCCGTCATCGCCGAAATAGGCAGGTTAATCAGCTCCACCCTGCACATCGATGAGGTATACGAGCGATTCGCCGCTGAGACCCGGAAACTGCTCCCAATCGACAGTCTCGCCGTCAATCTGTACAATTCTCAAGAGAATACCATGCACGTTGTTTATGTTTCCGGGTTGAACATTGATGGTAGGAGACAGGGTGATCCCCTCGTTCTGGAAGGATCGTTGAGCGAGGCTGTAATACGCACACGGACCAGCATAAGTATTCAGCCTGAGAGTTATGACGAGATCGCAGGCCAGTTTGCCAAGCTTTCTCCAATATTTCAGGCCGGGCTGCGATCGATCGTTTGCGTTCCCCTCCTTTACCGGGGTGACGTTATCGGCGTCCTGCATTTCCGGGCGAAAAGGCAGAACGCCTATACAGAGAAGGATATCCGCCTGGCGGAGAGGATTGGTGTGCAGATCGCCGGGGCTATCGCCAATGCACAGCTTTATGCCGACCTCAAAAAGAAAGAGCAAGAGTTGAAGGAAAGCGAACAGAGATACAGGGAGCTTAGTATTGTCGATCATCTCACGCAGCTCAACAATTCCCGCCATTTTTACTTTCAGCTCAAGATAGAATTGGACCGGTCGAACCGTTATGAACAGCCCTTGACCCTGCTGCTTCTCGATATCGACAATTTCAAACACTTCAACGACACTTACGGCCATGTCGAGGGAGATCAGGTCTTGCAGAGACTCGGCAATGTGGTCAAAAGATGCCTGCGCGAGACGGATTTCGCCTATCGTTATGGCGGCGAGGAATTTACGATTTTGCTGCCGATGACAACCAGCGCGGATGGCGCCTTTACAGCGGAAAGAATCCGGACGGAATTCAAGAAGGAGACTTTCTCCCCGGTGCCGGGTCAAGAGGTCCATGTGACGTTGAGCATCGGTCTTGCGCAGTACAGGCCGCAGGAAGAGATGAAGGCCTTCGTTCATCGGGTGGATCAGCTCATGTACCAGGGTAAAATGAATGGGAAAGACAGGGTTTGTTCTGAGTCATAGTTCAAACACAGTTCAAACCATAATCCATTAAGATGGGAATGATATCGTCTGCTTCATCTTAATTTTTTTCAGTGTCATCATTTTCAAAATTATCTTGACATCTGAATAGTTTAAGTGCTTTGTGGCTTATACGGTAATGTATTAATTGATTTATCACCCTACCATAGGGGACTGATTACCGAAACCCCGTTTCTGAAAAGAGGCGGGTTTTTGTGTTTTAGGGACGTATTGTGAGAACCCGGTCAAATCGACTTAAAATGTTGAGATCTGCCGGCTGCAAAACCGCAATTGGTTTTGAGGCGGAGAAGGAGGAGCCATAATGCCTGTACAGAAAATCGACATCAACATGGAGTTCAGGCGACCAGTCGGCGAACTGTTCGCACTTCTGAGCGACCACGAGAAGATAGGGCCGATACTTGGCGCCACTGTGAAACGGACCCGTGACGGCAAGGATTCGCTGAACGGCCTGGATTCGGTCCGCACGTTGAACATCGGGCCACTGCCCAGCTTCGACGAAACCGTGACAGCCTTCGAAAAGGACAAACTCATCGAATACAAGATCACGCGCGGCAGTCCCCTCAAGAACCACAAGGGCGTTATGCAGTTCTACCCCTCGGGCTCCGGAGGTTCGAAACTCCACTACACGATCGAGTTCGCGTCCAAGATTCCGCTCCTCGGACCCGTCGTCCGCGTGGGCCTCGAAAACTCAATCCGCAGAGGGCTGAAGAAGCTGCAGGAGTGATTATCACTTGCCGCACGAGCGATCTCTTGGTTCCGTCTTTCGGTTAGGCAACCCTGCCGCCCCTTGTGCAGGCACACTGCTTCTTCCTGAAAGGGAGTACGCCGTGATTTCCAGGGGAATACGCGCTTTCAAACGGCATTCATTTTGTGCTTATGCCATTTTCCCCATATTTTACCAATTTGGCTTTTAGTCTTTATTATCACAAAATACCAAACGGTATAATCCCTATTATGTTGATTTTTTGATGCAATATTCTCTTTTCATGCGTCGTGAAATAATGTAGCATGAACACAATATCGGAAAAAACCAACTTGGGATATTAATTGATGGAGATGATAGTAAATGACTTATTATTGTTTCCTTTGCAATGACAACCATAACGATGTTCCAACTCAAGAACATTTCATCCCAAGATCTATCGATGGCCCAGAACACCAATGGCTACCAGTATGCGAATACAGTAATACCCGATCTAATTCTATATTTGATAATGATGCAAGGGATATGCTGTACTGGGTAAGATACCAAAACACTAAGGCACTCAAGCGATCAGGAGAAGCTCTCCTAGCCGACGGGTCTCTCAAACCATTTAAATTTTCTTACTATGAAGGCCCGGATCCAGAAGAGACTGCATTCCAATATATCTATGATATAGAGACAAATACACATATACCTCCTGAAAATGTCTGTGCAATTAAATTTCCGGCTGGCTTAAATCCGTCTGAGCAGGAAAAGTATCGTAAAGGAATTACAAAAATATCAATTGGGGCATTAGCCTACCTTCTGAAAAATCAAGGTGTGGATGATTTAATAATCAGGCAATTATTTTCGCAGCCGTCAATTGATGCGTTTCGTCATTTTGCCCTTGATCTGCCATGGAATGGAAAAAACGAGGTAGCAATGCACTTTTCGACGGGACGAAGTGATCTGCTTGAGCCGCTTCAGAGTTCTTGTAAAAACAAACAATGTCGGAACCATGCAATAAATATTTCTCAAGAGAAATATTTTTTTCATATAGAGGGAATGTTATATAGCCAATATGGTTGGGAACTTAATTTTCGTAATCATATTCCTATTAAAACCGGGAAACTATTTTTAGAAAATCCGATTATCCGCATGAAAGTACCGGAAACTTTAAGTGACAAAAGTCAAACACAAGACTCGATTGTTATTGGGAATCCAGATTTCAAAGGTTCGTATCCAAGGCTTCCTGATCATTGGATAAATAGAAAAAGTGATACTGCCTAACCATTTCTGGACCGAACTGGAGTTCCGCTATCCTTCACACCAACTGATGAGAAATGCGTTCTTTCTTTCGATCAGTAATCCATAGTCTTGATGGAAGACGATTGCTAAACAGTTGGTAGGTGAAAGCTACTCAGGGGTAGATTCAATAATATCAGATAAATGTACGCATGAACCGGATGAACCTGAAGTATTACCCAAGGAGGGTGCAAAAAAGGGATCGTTGACTCATAATTTTTTACAGCCGGTTTGATCAAGATCGCCCGCTGGCGAGGCGCCGGCGGCCATAGCTTTCGCTTCGCCATCGCTACAGAGAGGCGGTCCGGAGAAAGCTGGCGGCGTTCCGGAAGAGGGAGAGCCCCATCCCCTCTTCGGGGAGTTCCTCCCGTGTCCAGCGGGGATGATTCGTCCGGTGGAGGTAGGCCTCGGGGTGGGGCATCAGGCCGAAGATGCGGCCTGTTTCGTTGCAGATTCCGGCGATCCCGTCCACGGCGCCATTGGGATTTGCGGGATAGTCCAGCGTCGCTTCTCCGGATTTTTCATGGCTGTACTGGAGCGTGATCAGGCTCTGCCGGTGGAGGCGCGCCAGGATCTCCTCATCCTGTGGCACGAACTTTCCTTCACCATGGCGAACGGGAAGATAGATTTCCCGGAGCCCGCGGGTGAAGATGCAGGGAGAGGCTGGATCGACACGGAGATGGACCCAGCGGTCCTCAAACCTTCCCGAGTCATTGAAGGTGAGCGTCACGGTCTGCCGGTCGTATCGGCCGTCCAGCCCGGGGAGCATCCCGAGCTTGACGAGAAGCTGGAAGCCGTTGCAGACCCCCAGAATCAGTTTTCCCGCTACGATGAACCGCAGAAACTGGTCGAAGAGTTTCTCCCTGCCGCCCGCGACGGAGGCATGGAGGATTCGGTTCGCGCCGGCCTTGGCCGAGCCGAGGTCGTCGCCGTCGAGGAATCCGCCGGGCAGGTTCAGGAAGTCATAGCCGTCGAGCCGCTTCGTCCCGCAGAGGAGCTCGCTGATGTGGACGATGTCCACCTTGTCGAAGCCGGCGAGGCGGCAGGCGTGGGCCATCTCCATCTCGCAGTTCGTTCCGTTTCCCGTGATCACAATCGCTTTGATTTGCTGCTGCATTGCTTCTTACCTTTTTCCCTGTTCGATACACCCGTCAGAAGGCAAGGGGTTTCTGCCAGGCCGCCTTGAGTGCGGCAAGGCTTTCTTCGATGATCCTTTTTCCCCCGAGACCCTCAATCCGGAGGGTCTGCTCCGGAATGACCTCCCCGATCCGGGCGATTGCACAGCCCGTGAGCGCGGCCTCGAAGGCCCTCCGCTGCTCCGGACGGACGGTCGCGACGAAACGGCTCTGCGATTCCGAGAAGAGGAGTTCGTCGTTTCGGGAAACCCCCTCGGCCGGCACGGCCTTCAGATCGATTGCCAGGCCGAAGCCCCCGGCGAAGGCTGTTTCTGCAAGCGCCGCACCCAGTCCGCCGTCCGAGCAGTCGTGGCAGGAGGCGACGAGCCCCGCGGCAATCGCGCGGTGGAGCGCCTCGTAGAGCGACCTGGCCGATCCTGCATCCACCTTCGGGACGCAATTCCCGACGGCGTTATTCAGGGCGTACCATTCGGAGCCGCCCAGTTCCCGGAAGGTTTTTCCCAGGATGTAAACGAGGTCTCCCGGCCGCTTTACGTCCATCGTTACGGCCTTCCGCACGTCCTCCATCTTGCCCAGCGTGGAGAAGAGGAGGGTAGGGGGGATCGAGATCCGGACCTCCCCGATCTGGTAATCGTTCTTCATGCTGTCCTTGCCTGAGATGCAGGGGACGCCGTAGGCGGTCGTGAGGTCGTAGAGGGCCTCGTTCGCCCGGACGAGCTGGGCGAGCTTGTACTCCCCGTCGGGGGTCTTCGCCGATTGGACCGGGTCGCACCAGCAGAAGTTGTCGAGCCCGGCCAGCCGGTCGAGGGGGGCTCCGACGGCGACCGCGTTCCGGACCGCCTCGTCGATTGCGCAGGCGGCCATGTGATAGGCGTCGATGTCGCTGTAGCGGGGGCAGATCCCGTTCGCGACGACGATCCCCTCGAAAGAGTCCAGGAGCGGCCGGATCACGGCGGCGTCGCTCGGGCCGTCGTTGACGACACCGGTTAGCGGCTTGACCACGCTTCCCCCCTGGACCTCATGGTCGTACTGGCGGACGACGGACTCCTTGCTGCAGATGTTGAGACGGGAAAGGAGAGCCGTGAGCGCGCCTCCCAGGTCCGACGGCTCCGGGAAATCGGGTTCCGTGTGGCGCGGGGGCGACCACACAGCCCGGAGGGCCATCTGCGGGAGGCCGTCATGGAGGAAGGACATCTCGATGTAGGCGACGGTCTCCTCCCCGTAGCGGATGTGGAACCAGCCTGAATCCGTGTAGCGGCCGAGCACGGTCGCCTCGCAGTCCATCTTCCGGGCGAGACAGAGGAATTCGTCGCTCTTTGCCGGGTCGACGGCCAGGGTCATCCGCTCCTGGGACTCGGAGATGAGGATCTCCCAGGGGTTCAGCCCCGGGTACTTCAGCGGCGCTTTTTTCAGATCGAGCTCGCACCCTCCGGAGAGCGTCGCCGTCTCGCCCACCGAAGAGGAGAGGCCGCCCGCCCCGTTGTCGGTGATCGCGCGGTAGAGGCCGCGGTCCCGGGCGACGAGCAGGAAATCGGTCATCTTCTTCTGGGTGATCGGGTCGCCGATCTGGACAGCCGTGACGGGGGAGCCCTCGTGGAGCTCCTCGGAGGAGAAGGTGGCCCCGTGGATCCCGTCCTTCCCGATCCGTCCGCCGGTCATCACGATCAGGTCTCCGGGCCGAATCTCCTTTGTGTGGGTCGGAACGCCTGCGATCCGGGCGGGCATGATCCCTCCCGTCCCGCAGTAGACGAGGGGTTTGCCGAGATAACGTTCGTCGAAGACGAGGCAGCCGTTGACGGTCGGGATGCCGCTTTTGTTGCCGCCGTGCTCCACACCCTCGCGAACCCCCTCGTAGATCCGCCGCGGGTGGAGGATCCGCTTCGGAAGCGGTTTGTCGTAGTCGGGTGGTGCAAAGCAGAAGACGTCCGTATTGAAGATCAGCTTCGCCCCCCTTCCGCAGCCGAAGGGGTCGCGGTTCACGCCGACGATGCCGGTGAGCGCCCCGCCGTAGGGGTCGAGCGCCGAGGGGGAGTTGTGGGTCTCCACCTTGAAGACGAGGTTCCAGTCGTCGTTGAAGCGGATGATCCCCGCGTTGTCGACGAAAACGGAGAGGCACCAGTCATCCGCACCCATCCGCTCCCGGATCTCCCGGGTTGATTTTTTGATGCAGGTGCTGAAAAGGGAGTCGATCTCGCGGGTTTGGCCTTCACCGTCGTCATAGGCGATCCGGGCGTTGAAGATCTTGTGCTTGCAGTGCTCCGACCAGGTCTGGGCGAGGCATTCGAGCTCCGCGTCGGTCATTTTTGCCCCCAGACCGACCTCCTTCCGGTGGGCGAGGATTGTATCGTTCTTCAGGTAGTCCCGGAGGATGCACATTTCTTCGAGGGTCAGGGCCAAAACGCGCTCCTGGCTGATCCGGACGAGTTCATCATCCAAAACGTCAAGGTCGATCTCCTCCGTCCGCGGATGGTCCTCCCCCAGCACGCGCGGCACGTAGGGTTTGATCCCGGTTGCCGGTTCCCAGGTTTTTCCATCGATGATGTCATAGCGCTGGATGAGGTCGTTGGCGAGAAGCTCGGAGGCGATCCGCTCCGCGTCCGGACGGGTGAGGGTGTCGAGGGAGCACCGGTTGCGGATTCCGTGGATGACATACTGCCTTGATGTGTAGACGCGGACCGGCTTTCCGGTCAGCAGGGTGATCGCCTCCCCGGCGGTCTTGCCCACGTTGTCCGTGACGCCGGGACGGTACCCCACCTCGATGAGCCAGTCGAACCCGCGGGCGATTCCCCGGTCAATTGCGGTTTCCTGGATCACCGGGTCGGAGAGGGGGCCGCGGGCCGCCCCTTCCAGTTCTTCCGGGGAGAGGGGGCCGTCGAGGGTGTAGACCTCGATCGTGCCGACTGAATCCACGGGAATCCGGAGGTCTTCGCTGATCCGCCTCCCTGTTTTTTCGCCGAGGGCGTCCCTGATTCCCTGTCTGAATGCAATCTCGATGCGATGGACCATTATCGTTACCCCGTTTTCCTCTTGTTCTTCTCGGAAGAGTCGGCCTTTCATACCAGATGCCGGCGGAAAAAACAACGAAGAGAGAGCCCAATGTTGCCGATTTCCGTCTTGACAATTTCCCCAAATCCGTCCTACCATCCCCGGACATTTCAGACCTCGGAAGGGAATAAGCAACATAATATTTATTAATTGCAGCCATTTTCGCTGCCGACATCAAAACGAATCGAGGAACGGGTCTATGAAGAGGGCTTTGGAAGGAATCCGGGTGATCGACTTGAGCCATGTGCTTGCCGCGCCGACGACAACGATGTTTCTGGCCGATCTGGGCGCTGAGGTGATCCATCTGGAACCGCCCCACGGCGACGACGCGCGGGAATACGGCCCGTTTGCCGGAGAGCCGGGCAAGAACCACAGCGGCTACTTCATCAGCCTGAACCGCAACAAGAAGAGCCTGGTCCTCAACCTGAAATCGGCGAAGGGGAAAGAGATCCTGCGGGAGCTGATCGGGGTCTCTGACGTGATCATCGAGAATTTCCGCCCCTCGACGATGAAGAAGATGGGCCTCGGCTGGGAGGAGATCCGGATCATCAACCCCCGGATCATCTACGCGGCCATCTCCGGCTTCGGCCACGACAGCCCACCGGAGTATGCCGCGCGCGCCTCCTACGACATGGTTGCCCAGGCCTACAGCGGGCTGATGAGCATCACCGGCCCGGTGGGCGGACCCCCCTGCCGGGTGGGGTCGTCCGTCGGCGACATCATCGCCGGACAGCAGGCCGTAATCGGCATCATGGCGGCGCTGGCCCACCGGGAGAAGACCGGCCGCGGGCAGTTCTACGACGGCTCGATGGTGGACGGCCTCTTCTCCGTGCTGGAGAGCGCGGTCGCCCGCTACACGATCTCGGGAAAGATCCCGGGACCGCTCGGCGGGGCACACCCCTCGATCACCCCCTTCGAGGCCTTCCGGACAAAGGATTCCTGGATCATCATGGCGGCGGGAAACGACGTCCTGTGGGGCAAGCTCTGCCGCATCCTGGGCCGGGAGGAGCTGATCCATGATCCCCGTTTCGCAAACAACCACCTCCGGACGGAGAACCAGCCGGAACTCTCCGCAATCCTGACCGCGGAACTGATCAAAAAGACGACGGCGGAATGGATCGGGATCTGCGAGAAGGCGGATATCCCCTACTCCCGGATCAACAACATCAAGGAGATCTGCGAGGACCCGGTCATCCGCCACCGGAACATGCTGGTCACCGTGGATCAGCCCGGCATCGGACCGGTCCGGATCGCCGGCTCCCCGATCCGCCTGTCGGAGACTCCGGGGGAGGTGAGGAGCCCCGCCCCGCTCCTCGGCGAACATTCCGCGGAGGTCCTGCGGGAGGTTCTGGGTTACACGACGGAACGGATCGAGGCGCTGAAGGCCGAAGGCGTCATCAACGCAACCGTTTGATCTGTCGTTGTGTGATAAATTCCTTGACATACAAGACCCTTGTCTGTACCCTCGCCTCACGAAAAAGCATATTCTTATCCGTCAGGGAGCGCTAAAAAAATGGATGAAAAGACAATGATCGCAAAGGCCAAGGTTTACCTTAAAAATCAATACGGAGAGGATACCGTAACCATGGATGTGACGGGCAATTCCGTCGGGGATACCGGAAACGGTGTTTTTTCGGTGGATTGTACGGTCAGCGTAGGGGGCAGTCATTCCAACTGGAGCAAAAAGTTCCATTTCAAAAATGGCGACATCACCCGGATGGATTGGAAAAGTCGTTAGACGCTTTTTTGTCCGACATTGAAAAATATCTCCCACCCTGTCCCCTCGTAACTGAATGCAGAAGGTTTAAACGCGTCCGGTCCATTGGGCGGTCGAAATGTTGTTGCGTTAAAAAAACCGGTCAGGGGTTCATCATAACCGATCACGATTCGGGAGGGCATCATGACAGACTCGGAAGAAAATGGGAGAAAAACAAAATTCAATCAACAGAACCTTCACCGGGAGGAGATTTTCAGCGATCTGACGATGGGCTCCATCCGCCAGCTTTCGCCAGTCAAGCAGAATGGGGAACCCGATAAAACCCGCCCGGTTCTTTTTGTCGGACAGTCCCAGATCTACACCCAGCAGGGCCCCATGCCCGTTCAGTTCCCGATCGACGCCAAAAACCTTCAGCAGGCCATGGACAAATTTCCCGAGGCCATGGAGGCATTCGTGGCACACCTGGTCGAACAGGCGAAGGAGATGCAGCGGCAGGAGCAGTCCCGGCTGATCGTTCCGGGCGGCCCGGCTGCCGGAGGCAGCAACATCATTCTCAAGTGATGCAGCGACAGGATCGTACAGACCCGGACCGTTTAATGAGGACGCCGGCCCTCCTCGTGGCCACACTGGCAAACTTTTTAACGCCCTTCATGGGTTCATCCGTCAACATCGCGCTGCCTGTGATCGGGACGGAGTTTGCCGCCGCCGCCATTGAGCTGAGTTGGATCCCGACATCGTTTTTGCTGGCCGCCGCCATGGTTGCCGTCCCCTTCGGCCGGATAGCGGATATCTACGGCATGAAGAGGATCTTCAGCTACGGGATCATTCTGTTCACCGTGGCGTCGTTGCTGTCCGCCCTTTCACCTTCGGTCCATTCCCTCATCGTTTTTCGGGTCATTCAGGGGATCGCCGGCGGAATGATCTTCGTCACGGGCCTGGCCATCATCACGTCGGTATTCCCGCCCCATGAGCGGGGCAAGGCCATCGGCATTAATATCGCCACCGTTTACATCGCGCTGTCCGTCGGTCCGGTCCTGGGGGGCCTCATGACCCAGCACCTGGGGTGGAGGAGCCTGTTTTTCGCCATGGTCCCCCTGGGCATCACCATCCTGGCCATCACCTTTTGCAAGCTGGACAAGGAGTGGGCGGCCGGCAGGGGGGAGCGATTCGATCTCAAGGGCGCCGTTGCGTACAGCGTTGCCCTGCTCATGCTCATGTACGGGTTTTCCATCCTTCCCAGCCTCAGGGGGATGGTTCTGGTCGTATTCGGGATCATCGGATTTACGGGGTTCGTGATGTACGAATTGCGGGTGGACAGCCCCCTGCTCAATATCCGGCTCTTTCAAAACCAGACCTTTGCCTTTTCCAACCTGGCGGCCCTGATCAACTACAGTGCGAATTTTACTGTGGGTTTTCTGCTGAGCCTGTACCTCCAGTACATCAGGGGGCTCGACCCGCAGTCCGCGGGGTTGATCCTCGTGGCGCAGCCCGTCGTAATGGCCCTCTTCGCACCCATCGCGGGCAGGCTTTCGGACCGGTTCCAGGCCCAAAAGCTGGCCTCCCTGGGGATGGCTTTATGCACGACCGGCCTGTTCATTTTTACATTCCTCACGGCCCAAACCGGTATCGCCGTGATCAGCGGGGGGCTCATCGTCCTCGGGCTCGGGTTTGCCTTTTTTTCACCCCCCAACACCAGCGCCATCATGGGATCCGTCGAAAAGCGATTTTACGGGGTGGCATCGGCCATGGTCAGCACCATGCGTCTTTTGGGGCAGATGCTCAGCATGGGGCTGGCGCTGATGGTCTTCGCCCTGTTCATCGGCAACGTCCGGATCACGCCGGTTCAATACCCGGCCCTGCTCCAAAGCATCCATACGGTCTTCATCATCTGCACCGCCCTGTGCTTTGCGGGCATTTTCGTCTCCCTGGCCCGGGGGAGTCAGCAGAAGATCGGGAGATCAAACCTATCCTCGGCAATGGACATTGATGAGGATAGATCCTCATAAGCCTCTTGAAGCAAGACTTTGATATATTGTCCGCTTGTGGTACAGACATGCCTGTGATGGACCGAAGAAGGGGCGTTTCAATGGGTTTGGGGATCGACCGTGCGCAGTACAGGCAGCAGGAGGAGATGAAGGCCTTCGTTCACCGGGCTGACCAACTCATGTACCCGGGAAAGAAGAACGGGAAAGACAGGGTCTGCGGTGAGGGGAACGGGATGTCATGAGCTATCCGCGGATCATCCTCAACAAAGGTCGTGAGACGCCGCTGCGCCACGGCCATCCTTGGGTCTTCTCCGGGGCGATTTTCCGGGTGGAGGGCAATCCCGTCCCCGGCGACGTCGTTTTGGCGGCGGACAGCGCCGGCCGGCCCCTCGGCCTCGGTTTTTTCAATACCGGCGATATCGCCTTCCGACTTCTGACCGATGACCCGGTTGCCCGGGTCGATGCCGATTTCTGGCGGCGGCGGATCGAGCGGGCTGTTGCACTCCGGAAAAAGGTCGTCCCGCCGGAAACGAATGCCTTCCGGCTGATCAACGCGGAGGGGGATGGGATTCCCGGCCTCGTCGTCGACCGGTACGGCGGCTGCCTCGTGTTCGGCATCGGAACGGCGGGTGTGGAGAGATGGCGGGAGACCCTGATCGGCCTTCTCCTGGAGGCGGGACCGACCGGGATCTATGAGCGGAGCGAGGGGCGTTCACGCCAACTGGAGGGGCTTTCCGACCGGATCGGTCCCGCAGCGGGGGAAATTCCGGCGGCGGTGGAGATCATGGAAAACGGTCTTCGCTTCGAGGTTGATCTGATCGCCGGGCAGAAGACCGGGTTTTTCCTCGATCAACGGGGAAATCGGGAGATCGTCGGCGCGCTTAGCCGGGATGCCGCGGTTCTGAACTGCTTTTCCTACACCGGCGCTTTCTCCGTCTATGCCGTCCGCGGGGGGGCGCATCGTGTCGTGTCCGTGGAGGCCTCGGCAGGCGCCAATGGGATCGCCTGCCGGAACCTGGTCCGGAACGGTTTTTCCCCGGAGCGGCACCCGGTGCTCACGGCCAATTGCTTCGAATATCTGCGGGAAACAGAAGAGCTATTCGATCTGATTGTTCTCGATCCCCCGGCGTTTGCCAAGTCCAGGAAGGATGTGGAGCGGTCGGCAAAGGGCTACAAGGAGATCAATCTCCAGGCGGCGAGGCGTCTGTGCGACGGGGGGATGCTGGCCACCTTTTCCTGTTCGAACCCGATCGGTCAGGAGCTGTTCGAGAAGATCGTTCTCGGCGCCGTGCGGGATGCGGGAAAGACAGCGCAGCTCCTGCGCCCCCTCGGGGCCGGGCCGGACCACCCCGTGAACCTCGCCCATCCGGAGGGTCGCTACCTGAAGGGGCTGCTTCTCTGCCTTACCAGGGGGTAGCCGGCTGAAACGCCCATCTGCGGCATTCCCCTTATCCTTCACCGCTCCCTCCGGAAAGGCCTCGGCCTGTTCTCGTTTTCAGGGGGTCTTCAGGGTGTTTGCGAGCCGGTCATGGAGGAGCTGCGAGGCGAGGTTGTTCCCCGACGCTCCGACCATGATCGAGACGGCCGTGATCTCCTTCTCAACGTAATCAACCGATATCCGAACCTTTTCATCCTGAATCATCGCCGTAAAGCTTCCCTGGGCAATCTTTCGAATCCGCTCAATATCGGTTGCCTTCATGCCGACGAGGGTCTTGTCGCAGGCCGTCCACGCCTGGTCGAAGGGGAAGAGGTAGGTCGCCCGCTGATAACCGTCCATGTAGATAAATTCCCCCGAACGGACACCGATCGTCTTTGTGCCGACGGTAAGGGATGTGTCGCAGCCCGCGATCAACAGGAGTGCCGGGACGAGGAGCATTGTCCTCCAAATCATTCTTTTCATCATTCCTCCTTTCTTCTCTTTTTACGAAACCGTCAGGTGATACACGGCCTGGATCACCGCCCAGAAAAGGGCGGCCGCGGTGATGAGGATGCTGCCCGTTCCGAGAATCCGGTGGCTCCATGTCTCCATTTTCCGTTCGTGGTAACCGGTGAGGAGCGCGAGCAGGAGACCGGAAACGATGCCTCCTCCGTGCGCCCAGTTGTTGATCCCGGGAAGGAAGAGGCCGAAGAGGACAAGCCCCACGACCCATCCCATCGCCTGGCGGTAGATCGCATCCCCGTAAAAGCCGCCCCGGCTCTTGCCGTAGTAAAGGATGGCGCCGATCAGGCCGCAGACGGGGGCGGAGGCTCCGATCGTGAAGGGAATCCCGACGAGATAGGAAAGAAAGAATCCGGCGACACCGGTCCAAACGTAGAGGATTGCGAAACGATACAGGCCGAATGCGTCGATCACGAAGGGGGCGAGCTGCCGTAGCGCCATCATGTTGAAGAAGATATGCAGGATGCCCCCGTGCAGAAAGGAGGCCGTGATGAGGGTCCACCAGCGGCCGTAGGCGATGGGGATGGTTCCGCTCGCGCCGAGGAGGAAGAGGCTTCCGTCCGAGGGGGAGAGGAACGTCATGGGGTTGGCCGAAATGCCGAGCGCCGCCGGGTCGAGCAGAAGCGAAAGGAGATAGAAGGCGGCGTTGACGATGAGAATGGCCATCACCGGATCGAGGCGGCGCAGGGAGGTCATGCCCGCAAAACTCCTTTTCCAGAGGGCGCCCGGGCGGGACATGCCGCAATAGGGGCAGGCCGGCTCATCGTTGCTGATCAGCCTGCGGCAGTTCGGGCAGAGCATCGATTTCTTTTCGATCATGGCGTTATCCCGTTTAACAGCCGCCTATATGAACCTCATGATCACCGGTATGGCCACGAAGGTACCGATGGAGGTGGTCAGGTTGACGACGGCGACCAGCAGCAGCAGGCGCGTGATCTTGTTCCGGAAGAACCCCCGGACGGAGACGATGTCGTCCTGGAGGGCGAGAAAATCCCGGACCTGGGGCTTGCGGAGCGTCGCCTCCGTGAGACCTGCGACCCAACCCGCGGCGATCAGGGGGTGCAGGGTCGTGATGGGGGCGGCGAGGGCTGTGGCCGCGATGGTGAGCGGATGGGCCAGCAGGATCAGCGCCCCGAAACCGGCGAAGGAGGCGGTGATGGCCGCCCACCACGTGATCATCTTCAGGCTTGCCTGGGAGCCGGAATAGAAAAAACCGGCAATGAAGAGGCCGACGATGGCGAGCGAAAAGAACCAACCGGCGAATTTCCCCCAGACACCCTTCTCGGGGATCCGGTTCAGCGCCTCGATGTCGATCTCCTCCCCAAAATGCTTTTGAATGCCGGGCACGTGACCCGCACCGACGACCGCCACGATCCGGGCGCCCGGCGCGTGGCAGATGGTATGGGCGAGGTAGAGATCACGCTCGTCGATCAGCGTGGTCTTCAGCCCCGGGAGCTTTTCTCCGACGGTCTGGAGCGCAAGTTCAAGGACATCGTGCTGTTTGAGCTTCTCGATCTCCTCCTCGGTGATCTCTTCGGTGGCGAAGAGCGACATGAGGACGTCTGGGAGAAACTTAACCTTGCTCCAGAAACCCATCTTCCGCCAGGTCCGCAGCAGCGTCACCCGGATTTCCCGGTCCGCAAGCACGATCTCCGCGCCGATCGCCTCGGCCCGATCGATGGCCCGGAGCATCTCCGCCCCCGGGGTGATGTTGAATTTCTGGGCGATCTTCCGCTGCAGGGAGGCCATGATGAGCTGAGACAGGAGGATGCTCGTCCGCTTCTCGCGGATCACCTTGACGATGTCGGTCTGCTGCCACTTGTCCTTCTGGCGGATCGCCTCGTAGCGGGGCCTGCAGAGCTCGACGCAGACCGTATCCGGTTTCTCCTCTTCGATGACCCGCTCGACCAGGTTGGCGCTTTCACGCGAGATGTGGGCCGTGCCGATCAGGATAATCTCCCGGCCCGGGAGCGCGATGCGATGGACGTTTTCGTGTTCCAAGAATTTACCTTCCTTCCCGTTTTTATCGAGAGGTCCTTAGCAGTATTTGCCGTGGTTGTAAAGGGAAATGGTTTACGGATGAGCCGGAAGATGCTAAGAAGACTTGAAAAACGGTACAGGGGGAAGGGGCCCCCCATCCGATGGCGGGCCGGTGGTCGAAGACGGGAAGGGATGGGGAAATGGGTGCATTGTTCAGGGTCGGTGATCGGGTCAGAACCGTGATTGGGGATGTGGCCTTCGGCGGCGACGGCGTCGGTCGGGTTTCAGATCTTGTCCTCTTTGTCCCCTTCACCGTGGACGGGGACGAGGCGGAGGTTGAGATCACCCTGGTCCGGAAGCGGTATGCCCGGGGGAATCTTGTCCGGATCGTTGCCCCGTCGCGCCGCCGCATCCCGCCGGTCTGTCCGTATTACACCCGCTGCGGCGGCTGCCGGATGCAGCACATCGCCTACGATCATCAATTGGAGATCAAGAAAAGGCAAATCGAGGAGATCTTCAAGCGGATTGCCGGTATTCCCCATCCACCCGTTGCGCCGCCGATCCCCTCTCCGCGCCCCTTCGGCTGGCGGGGCAAGGCGGAGTTCCATCTCATAGGCGACCGCGGCGGTCCGCACCGGACGGGCCTGATGGCCCTGGCGAGCCATGACCTCATCGAGGTCGAACGCTGCGGGATCGTCCAGGAGTCGATCAACGGAAAATACCAGGAATTCCGGAAGGCGCTCCGGGCGGGTGAAATTCGGGACCCGGGGGAGCGTCAGGTGATCTGGTCCGATGAGCCGGGGGAACCCCCGACGGAGATATTTACCGGATCGGGAAGGCCGCCGGATGTCATGCGCATCGTCCGGGGGTTGCGCCTGACGGTCCCGTACCGGGGATTCTTTCAGGCAAACGTCGCCCTGGTCGGGGAACTCGTGGAGTTGGTGGTCGGGATGTGCGGCCTCACGGGGCGGGAGACGGTGATCGACGCCTATGGCGGCGCCGGCCTCTTCTCCCTCTTTCTCGGACCCCGGGCCGGCCGTCTCTTCGGTATCGAAGGGGACCGGGAGGCCGCCCGCTGTGCGGGGATCAATCTGCTCCGGGAGGGCATCCCGCAGGCGGAATTCCTGCACGGGGATGTGGCCGATATCCTGCGAAGTGCGTTTGCCGCGCGTAGGATATCGGCCGACGTGATCGTCCTCGATCCGCCCCGCGACGGTTGCGGCGAGGGGGTTCTGGAAGGGGTGGCGGCCCTGCATCCGGAGAGGATCGTCTACATCTCCTGCAACCCCGCGACGCAGGCCCGGGACGTCCGGCTTCTCGCCGGACACGGTTACGGGCTTCGGCTCCTCCGGCCGCTCGACATGTTTCCCCAGACAGGGCACATCGAGGTTGTCGCGCTGCTGATGCGGAATCACTGGAGCGAAGGTTGATTGTGAAGCACCTTTCAATCCGGACTGAGCAGCATTTATCGAAGAAAAAATGAAATGCGCCTGAACTTGTCTCCACCTACCTATACGTAACATAATCCATATTTTCAATTGAGACGAGGATTACCAATTATAACGTGAACTTCAATCCGCCCGTGTTCCCGCGGAGTGTTCAAGTTCATTCTTCACGACCATTCCCAGTTTCTCTGTGATGTATGGCTTTCTCACATAGTGGCCATAACGAGGTCTCGGTCTCGGGCTGCACATAGCCGATCCGACACTGTTGTCCGTTCCTGCCGCCGTTTGTCGTCCACGAAATCCGCAAGATTAGTATTATTACCGCTGCGCGGAGAACAATTTTGAGACCTGGTCCAAATCTATGATGAACATTTCTCAAGGAAGTATAATCATCAGCGCAGGGAAATAACTGACTTTGCGGCATTTGCTTTTTTTACCATCCAGCAGATATTAGAACAAAACTTCTTACGACAGAGCTTCCCTGGCAATTCTATGCTTCGAGGCTTTAGGTTGAGGGAATCGTTTCAGAATCTGATAGGTTGTGGAGCGCTGTGCCGGGATGCGACCAATTTTCAAAATTAGGCAATGAAACTCCCCAGGCTCCATGTTCTGCCCCTCGTTGGAGCCCGCCAAACGTGAGATACTTTCTTCCATCAAGGTTCCACCAAAATCGTCTGCTCCTCCCTGCAAGCAGAGCTGGCAAACCTCGCGACCCATCTTCACCCACGAGACCTGAACGTGGTTTATCCAGCCCTTGAGCAGCACTCTGGAGAGGGCATGCACCTTGAGGTCTTTCTCCAGCAGCGGTCCGGTCTTGCACAGTCCATTGCGATAGAGCTCCGTGTTCTGGTGCATGAAGCGAAGAGGCACAAGTTCTGTAAAGCCACCATTCTCTTGTTGTATCGATCGCAGTAGAAGAAGATGCTGAACCCAGTGCTCCGGACGTTCAATGTGACCATATAATATCGTCGAGCTCGTTGGGATTCCCAATCTGTGGGCAGTTTGGATCACTTCCACCCATTGCGCTACGGTCATTTTATTAGGTGCAATGATCTTACGCACTTCCGGAACCAAGATCTCCGCCGCCGTCCCAGGCAGGCTGCCGAGTCCTGCGTCACGGAGCATCCTCAGGTAGTCCCGAAGGTCCATCCCTGTCTTCTCCGCTCCATAGGCAACCTCCATGGGAGAAAAGGCATGAATGTGAATCTGTGGTGCTGCTGCCTTGATTGCCAGCACTATGTCCCGGTAATAGTATGGGGGTAAATCCAGGGGCAACCCGCCTTGCACACAAACTTCCGTAGCACCCCTCTCCCATGCTTCCTTGGCCCGATCCCCGATCTCCTCCAGAGTGTAGAGCACTGCCCTCGCATGCCCCGGTACCACTCTGAACGCGCAAAAATGGCACCCCACTGAACAGATATTCGTATAATTGATGTTACGGGTCACCACGTATGTGACCGTGTCTCCGACAACCCTCTTCCTCAAAAGATCTGCAACAAGCAACAGGGCCTTCAGTTCCTCCCCCTCCATCTGAGCTAGTATCACACCCTCTGCCTCATTCAGGTCTTCGGACCCCAGCGCCTTCTCAAGTAATCTGGCCACATGAGGCTCCAGCCTGCTGATCACCCGTCCCAGTCTTGCTTCACTGTTTTCCTGCATAAACCTATTAGGCATTTTACTTTTTTCCATGAAGAGGCAAGTAGCAAAAAAGGCAACGGTTGCGTCTCATGCCTACCCCCCAATTTTTTTAGGCCACTCTTTATCAGCAAACTCCTACATTCTCATGGCCACGTGAGAACGTAGAAGGTTGCTAATGTGGCCAGATGTCCGAACCACAGAATCTCTCCACTTTTGACCACAATGCCCGATTAAGGTATCTCTCTCTCGATGCGATATAGGATGGATAGACAGCTAATCTCTCACGAAGGTGATAGCCACACGAAGCAGTCCGTTCATGTAACTCTTCCAGGTGAGGCCAAGGTGCTTCCGGGTTGATATAGTCTTGCGTCACGGGAGAAATCCCTCCCCAGTCATTGATCCCTGCCGAAATGAGTTCCCAATATTTACTGGATGTTAAATTAGGAGGGGCCTGAACATTCATCTCTCCTCCGAGAATCAACCGGGCACAGGCGATGGTACGCAAATGGTCCTCAATCGTCGGCTCAGGCCAGTCCCGCATGGGGATGGTCGGTTTCGCACGGAAGTTCTGAACGATTACTTCCTGTATATTCCCATATCGTCTCTGAATGCCGTCAATAGCCAAGAGGGAATCAACCCGCTCAGCCCAGGTCTCTCCGATTCCTATGAGGATACCCGTGGTAAAAGGGATATTCAAAACCCCTGCTTTTTTCAAGGTACGAAGCCGTTGGGCTGGGACCTTGTCAGGAGCCTTTTCATGTGGGCCGCCAGACCCCATTAAACGAGGGCTTGAATTCTCGATCATCATCCCCAGGCTCGCGTTGACTTCTCTGAGTCTCTTCAAATCTCGCTCTTCCATAACACCCGGATTGGAATGGGGAAGAAGGGTGGTACGGTCCGTTACCAGACGGCACATGGCTACCAGATAGTCTATGGTGCGTTCGAAACCGAGTTGTCTCAGCTCCCGTCTCGCCTCGGGAAACGTCACCTCAGGTTTGTCTCCGAGGCTGAAGAGAGCCTCTTTGCATCCCAGATTGGCTCCCCGGATCGCCACCTCCAAAACCTCGTCAGGGGTCAGGAAATGGGTTTCTTGGTCACATGGATTCTTGCGAAATGTACAGTAACTACAAAAGTTTCTGCAAAGGTTAGTCAGGGGAATGAATACCTTTCGGGAATAGCTGATCATCCTGCCCTTGTGTTCGTCCGTCAGTTCCCGCGCGGTTTTCAGCAAAAGCAACAACCTTTCCCCCTCAATCTCACCCAACATGAGGGCTTCTTTCCGGGTTGGTCTTTCTCCAGCGCGGGCCTTACAGAGAAGCTCCTGTACCTGTCGACTCACGTCAAGTTCACTCCCCTTTCGCGTTAGGCCCGCACAACAACAGGAATGGGGATGGGAGAAGCAGGAACATCCGCCCAAACATCGAATATCCCCTATCGAAAAATATCAGCCTCAGGAGATCGAATCAATTGACCTCCTTTCCCTTCCGTTCCGCTAGGAAGAAAACCTCTTACAAGCGCCACCGGAACCTGCCGCGTCTTCCCAAGCACGAGTTCTCCTGCCCCGGCCAGTTCGTCAGCCACGGCGATCAATGACGCCTTCATTTCGTATCCATAGTTGTCCTTTTGGCCACGATAGTCAATCAGAGGCTCCAACCCTGCAACGCCGATGGCTACGTCGACGGTCCCCTCCCGCCAGGGCCTTCCGAAACTGTCGCTGATAATCACGGCCAGTGGGACGCCTGTCCGTTCCTGCAGTTCCCTCCGAATCTTTTCTGCCGAAGCATCCGGATCCTTCGGAAGGAGGGCTACAACACCGGGGCCAACGTTCGATGCGTCTACACCTCCATTGGCACAGATAAAGCCTTGATGTGTCTCAACAACAAGAATCCCTCTCGCCATTCGCACGATCCGACGGCTTTCTCCCAGAATTATCTCAACAACTCTGGCGTCTTTCTCCATCTGCTGTGCAATCGACTGGGCGAAGGGAGACGGTTTTATGCCGTCCAGGTGAACGATCCGTCCCTCGGCTTTGGAGATAACCTTATGGGCAACCACAAGAATATCCCCGCCTGTCAACGACACACCCCCTTTATGGCAGGCTTCAATGATGAGCGAGGCAATATTGTCCCCGAAAACCACCTCGGAGATATTTTCAATACCAATCACTTCGAGTCTAGACAAGACCATTGGTTTCCTTTTAAAGAAATGATGGGATGTGGGGGTATAAGCGCACGAGGCGCGCATTGACACCGATGGAGCGCACGTATCGATATGTCTCGCTTGGACCGGCTTCATCGAGATAGGTTGCTACATCCTCAGGTCGGTCTATGTCAAGGCCAAGACGAGGTAGATCGACCACCGTGCAGGCAATCCCAAGGCTATGCGCGAGTTCTCGATGCGGATAGAAGCTGTTGTTACCGAAGCTAAGCGGCATGACGTCTCCCGGCCGGCGCATGACGCCATTGGTTCCCAGCCGATCCCGTGAAGGGCACAGTGTCACCCCTGGGACCGCCCATGACAATGTCACCAGAGTATCTACATCCTCTGACCGGATCAAAGGAATATCAGCAGGAATAACGAGTAGACCGTCCACACTCCCTGCCAACGCCCGGGTCGCCCAGGCCACGGCTTCGGTCTCCCCTCTCCCATCTCCATCCTGGAGAAACTCGCAGCCGAGGGAACGCGTCGTGTGCTTCACCCTATCCCCGTCTCCGAGAACAATCACCTGATCAAGTTTCCCCGCACCCTTGACCGCGTGGAGCACATCCATGAACATGGCAAGGGCCAGGAGACAGCGTTCCTTAGGACTCAGCAGACCGGACAGGCGCTGTTTTGAGTGCACTGGGTCTTTCATGGGAATCAGGGCAGCAATCATATCCCTCGTTCCGACTTCAGGACGTCGAGAACTCTTCTTCCCAGTCTCCTTCGGTCCTCACCATTCATCATGATTGTTTCTGTCGCAAGCACATTGATTCCCAATGCAGAAATGGTCCGAGCCATTTTGCTATCCCGGGTATCTATGATGAAAAAATCCATGACGTCCTCCAGTGATTTCGCCACCCCCAATGCTGACACCTCCCACCCTTTTGCTGCCATGAGCTTATGAGCCGGACCGCTGACGGGCACTCCTCCAACGATGGGGCTTATGGCCAAAACGGGGGCCTGGGTTTCCCGCAATGCTTCGCGAACACCAAGGACCCCAAGGATAGGACCTAAGCTGGTCACAGGATTGCTCGGGCAAAGGATGACGGCCTGGGCATCGAGGATCGCTGCGATGACGCCTGGGGCCGGTCGCGCATTCCCAATGCCTTTGAAGTGGACAGAATACACCTCGTCCTTCCAGGCCTCCCTGACAAAGAATTCCTGAAAATGAAGATCCCCCTGGAGGGTCACCACCCGTGTCTCCACGGGATCGTTGCTCATGGGGATGACCCGGGCTTTGAGACCAAAGGTACACCGCAACGAATCGATAGCCTCGGCCAAGGTCCGACCCCGGCGAAGCTCAAGAGTTCGATGGAGATGAGTAGCCAGATCCCTGTCGCCCACTCGAAACCAGGTTTCGTGGCCCAACCGTTTGAGAGATTCCAAACAGGAAAATGAATCGCCCGCGATCCCCCATCCCTTCACCCAGTCAATCATACCAGCAAGTGTGTAAAGAATGGTGTCTATATCAGGGGAAATGTGAAGTCCATAAAGATCAATATCGTCGCCTGTGTTACAGATCACGGTCAGATCGGCACTGTCCATCTCTTGAATCAGTCCGCCCAGAAGCTTTGCTGCTCCGGTCCCTCCCGCCAAGAGAGTGATCATTTGGCCACGGGCTCCCGGATAAAGGATTCTTCTTTCCCGGGTGGAATAGGAACCCGTTCTTTTTTCTTCCCGGACAATTGCACCAGTATCTTTTCCGAACGCTCGAACTCTTTGATCGACCGGACCTCTAACAGCCCCTGGGTTTCCAGTTGAGAAAAGGCCGCTTCGCCCCTCGCTGTCCGGATGACGACAATTGTCCAGCCCGTCGTACCCAATCCGCCAAACGAAAGGTCGGCAAGCTCGGCTGAAAAGTCGGCACAGTGGCGGCACTCGGGCCGTGTGAATTCCTGGGCCGCTTTGAGCTTCAGTTCTTCTATTGTCCCATCTTTCTTATGAATGAGCACATTCCCCTTGATGTTAAATTTTCGCACATCCTCGAGAGGAATGCCCATCTCACGCTCAATCTTCTGGACCATTAGGCCCTCGTAAACAAATGTTTCACTGCAGAAGAGCCCCAGGTTCAGACTGACGATTTCCGCAAACCCCTTGAGGAATTTTCGTTGCCTGGCAATTACAGACTCTCTCTTTCCACCTATCTCGAGAAAACGGGGATCGATGGTTTCAAGCTTTCGCAACGGTGTCACCTGGCACGGGACTCCGACAAAAGCGATCCTTCGAAGATTCTTCTTCAGAGCATCCGCCAGGGCAAGGTTATTGGGAACATAGGTGTACCACGATCCCGCAGCCGCAATGATCTTTTCTTCACTTGTAACCACACTGGAGACCGGACTGCACCGTGTGTTACCATCCAAGGCTGAAACCACCGCCCCATCAATCAATCCAGCCTTCAGGGCTCCAGCAAGGAGCATCGTCACCACTCCCCCGTCCTGGCATTGATCCATGATCCTGGGGTCTTTACTCTTGGCGACCAAAATCCGGCGGTAGACCCCAAAGTTTCCCTGGTTAGGTTTGTCTGTTCCAAAAACTGCGTCCGTTAGGTGATGTTCACGGGGGTAGAGCCTAGGACAGGCCTGAGCACAAATGTCACAACCGATCTCTTCGCTGACCTTGCAGTAATCAAAGGGAGCATCTCCCTTGCCCACATGTTTCGGCCTGGCGTCAATATACTGGATGGTACTGTAGGGGCAGACTAGAACACAGGACCCACAGGCACAACAGCTTCCATAGGCAACAACTTCGTTCATCATGTCTTTAAATCGTGGATTCATTTACCTCTATGATCCTCCTCAGTGGACTCTCTTCAAGAGTTCATGGCGAAGACTGGATCAACCAACCATATAATTACAAATAGTAGCTTACTCAGGTAGCCCCGCCATGGCGCCACACTTGACCGGCGGTTAGTATAACGCCATTCATCCCCACGAATGCAAGATAAAATTAAATTTATACGAAGCTTTATCGTTGACGAAACACTATCCTGAGGCAGCACACCCACCTTCTCATTTCGTTGAACATTCCAAGGGCGTAACGTGTTACACCTGCTACTTGGCTTCCTTTATGAAACGCTCAATAATTCCGGCAGTCAGCAATGTTCTCGGAATGATGCTGTTCACCTCAATCCGCTCGTTCTCTCCGCAGATATCGTGGCATATGGGACCCATCGCATCAAACGTGGCGACCCCGAGAGCGGACGTGAAGCACCCGTCAGAACCTGCCGTCCTCTCTGCCGTTCGCACCTCTATCCCAATCTCTTGGCCAACCTTGGCCGCAAGCTCAAGATAGGCTTCCGTGTTCGGGTTGGGCTCCATGGGAGGCCGAGTGATTTGTCCTTTGAGTTCGAGCCGAATCCCGGGAAGAATAGGCGTTGATGCAACTTGGCGGACACTTGATTCGACGCCTGCCATCTGTGCTGTGTCACGAATTCTGACATCGATATCCGCCCTCGCCTCCGATGCAGTTACCTGGCGGGACGTCCCTCCCCTAACGAGATTAACGGAAACCTTTATTCCCCGCATCGTATCACTTAGCCCATCGAGCGCCAGAATCTTCAACGCGAGCTCCCGGTTGGCGTTAATGCCTTGCGAATCTGGTGCTAGGACGTGAGCTGCCTTGCCGTAAATGTTCAGGTAGAAGGCCCCCACTCCCCAGCGCCTCACGACAATAGCCCCCGGGAAGGTCGAGGGTGAGGGTTCCATGACAAGAACGAGAGATGAGCGACGGGCCTCTGCTTCAATGTATGGTCGGCCCCGAACACTGCCGGCCTCTTCATCACCTGTCAGGAAGACTGAGATAGGAGGGGTTTCCCTTTTAAGGTCACGCAAGGCTCTCAAAGCGAAAATCATTTGGACAATTCCGCCTTTCATGTCTCCCACACCCGGACCGTATGCAAGGTTTCCCTCAATTCGGAATGGACGTTTGACTACCGTGCCTTCGGGACAAACAGTGTCAAGGTGAGCACACAGAAAGAGTCGCTTGTCCCCTAGCCCGGGACGGTCCGCCTTTATGTGGTCTCCACAGTCGACCTCAGGGATGGTCTTAGTCTGAAAACAAAGGGCTTGTAGTTCTTCCGATATGATCTGCCCACACATGTCAATCCCCTTTTTACAGTAAGTGCCACTATCAATATTCACCAGACGTTCCAGGAATGTGATCATCTCGTCCTGCCCCTTGCTGATATATTCACGGATTTTTTCCATTTGATTGTCCTTTCCCTGGTGAGAGGAACATGGAGCATCGAGGGAATCGACTTCTACCATGGATGAACGAGGCAATCTATCCCAAGGAGAAGGAATACGTTGGATGAACTACCCGGTCGCTTCCTGAATGCTATTCTTTCCCTAATTCTATTGAGGCCTTCAACGCATAATGTTCCGAAACAATGTATGTCATCATCCGTCCCAACATGATCGCCATCATACCGACCTCGGCGCTCTCCTTCACCGTTGCGCCCTCCTTGATGGCTAGCTTTGCAAAAACTTCGGATCTTTTAGCTTCCGCTAGTTGGGCTTGTGAGCTATTAGTTCCATCGCCAACGCAATGTGTTCCCTCTCACGCATGGTGAGAGCCCTAACGGGTGGCTCCTGGAAGATCGATCTTCTCATTTCAATCCATTTGATCATGGGTTCGGCCAAGTACTCCGCCATGAGTTCATAGGATTCTATCCGGCGGCCATAATAGCTAAACAGTACTGAAGAATCTTTCACAATTCTTTTTCAATATCCTTTAGGCATGTCTGTGAAGATGGAGCTGGTAAACTGGGTGCCTTGGAATTGAATATTCCGGAGGCACTGGCGACAATAGCCTTCTCCTAGGCCGCTATGCAGAAACCAGTCTACATCGTGATCGATGTTCCCCAGGCAAGGACATGCCGACTGAACCCGTCATCGCTCGGGCAAGAAGATCCGTTTCTTTGAAACAATCTCAAAATTGACAGGATCATCTGTCTTCATAAAGTTCCCGTACATCCTATCTTTAGCCATTTTTAGGGAAACGCCCCTTCGTGAAAGCATATTTTTTGCTATAATATTCTGATAGTTTAGGTGTCAAATTATTCCACCCCCCTTTTTGATGGAGGGGAGGAGTTGGAAGCACAATACGTTTTCCATGCATGTGGAAATGGCATGAAGTTACGGATTTTCTCTTATTTAAAGTGAGGCACAACGAACATTCCAAGAAGTTCTATCCCTTTTTCCCATTCGTCGAAGGTGTTTCGAAGATCAAATACAACCTCTTGATATCCCCTTTCCTGGAATTTTCCAAGCTGATCCACACACTCCTGAGGACTCCCAACGATAATCGATCCTTCAAGATCCTTCTCGGTTGCCGATATCCCCTTCCACTTCTTATCCACGATCATATGACCTAAGTTATCCACTAGTTTCTTTATGTCGATCCGATCGCGGGCCCTGCGGCTGTCACGATCAATGTTCGCCAACGGGAAATAGATGATACCCGTCGGTTTCTTCTTTCCATATTTTACTTCGAGTTCCCTCAACTGGGTGACCATCCCATCGAGCACCTTGAAGGGCGTTCGCTGGGGCAGCCATCCATCACAGAACTGGACAGCTCGGCGCATGCCCACATTGGTCAACCCTCCATAATAGATAGGCGTATCAGGGGGCGGCTTGGGGTCAATGGTCATGTCATCAAAATGATAAATCTCTCCATGATAGGACGCGTGATCCTGACTCCACGTGAGGCGCAGAATTTCGATCATCTCCTCAACGATTTTTCCCCGCTTCTCAAAAGGAAGCCCGACCGCGTCGAACGGGGCACGGGGTGTTCCAGCACCCACCCCTGCGATAATCCGTCCCTTTGCGATGTAGGCCAAAGTCCCGAATAGCTGGCTGGTGATCAGAGGATGTCGGTAAGTGACGATGGTCGCTGTGCCAAGAATCAGTTTTTGGGTCAGTGCGGCAATGGCTGTCAATGTGGTAAAGGGCTCCAGAAACATAGTGCTTTTCCCTTCGAAGGCATGTGGCCGAAAAGAGAGATGGTCCCTCACCCACACACTGCTAAAGCCGACATCTTCCATCCAGCGAACGGAACCAAAAACCCTTTCGTGTGTGCATTGATCTCCAAAATGTGGAAGAAGTAAACCGATTTTCATAATGAATCCCCCTCTCATGGTCTATAGTGCATTGCGTGATGATGAATTTTACATTCATAATTACACTACCATTATATCCTCGTCATGGAGGTGCGTCAAGGCAAGAAAGGAAGATGTGTCAAGGTATTACTGTCAAGGTATTCGTGTCTAGGTATTTCTTGACAAGCAAAAATAACCCCCCTATACTTTCACACTAAAGGAGTTTCTGATTAAAAAACTTGATATTTGGGGGCTTATATTAGCTGTCTTTATCAATTCTGCCCAGGTTGGCGTTATGGGTGCATTTTGTACAATGTCAACTTACAGCGAATTCAGAGTTTTACAATTGACGCCTAAAAGGTAATAAAATCATTTTTTCAGGAGGGTGAAGATGAAGTTTGATCTGGTGATTAAGAACGGTGAGATTTGCGTTCCATCCGGACGCTTCCGAGAAGACATTGGTGTCCAAGGAGGGAAGATCGCAGCCCTGGCGAAACCCGGGCAGATCTCGGGGGAAAATGAACTGGATGTGGCCGGAAAGGTTGTACTGCCGGGACTTCTCCACACCCATGTTCATATGCGGGAGCCGGGTGTGACCCATAAGGAAGACTATGAGAGCGGAACGAAGGCGGCGGCGGTTGGAGGGATTACCCTGACGGTGGATATGCCAAATGTCACCCCTCCCACAACAACGGTGGAGCGTTATCTCCAGAAGAAGGAGATCGCCAGCAAGAAAGCCTACGTCGATTATCAGCATTGGCCCGGCCCAACGAAGGCTGACGAGGTCTACAATTTTGATAAGCTGGGGGGTGTCCCCGGCATCAAGGAATTTATGATCCGTGACCCAAAGGCTACATACCCCCATATGCCTGAGCTTGCTATTAACCATGGCGACCTCTTTCTGCTGATGAAGGCATGCGCTGAAGTCGGGTTCACGATGCTCGTCCATGGGGAAGATCCCGAATTGATGCATGCCATCGCCCTCCCTTATCTCAATGAAAACAATTTCAGTGCCCGATTCAACTCATACAACTATAACAACTGGTGGTTCTCTACGAGAGATATTGGAACTATGGTGGCCATGATGGTCGCGAAGCTGACCAAGTGTAAAATCCATATACTGCACATGGGCCAGGGTAGGTACATGCACCGTTACGTCAGACGGGCCAAGGAAGATGGGCAGTCGATCACGGGGGAGCTGGAAGGCGTGTGGCTGATTGAGAAGCAGACGGATCCTAACCGGAGGAAGTGGCTAACGCTCGGAAATTACCGCCCTGAGTGCGATTACACGGAGGAACTCTGGGAAGCAGTCAACGATGGAACCGTCGACGTTATGCTTATGGAACACGCACCCCATCATCGGGACGAGATCTTGGCCGCGGAAAAGAACGTGTGGGATGCCCCGGGAGGGCTACCGGCCCTGCAGGACATGGTCCCCTTGCTTCTTACGCAAGTGAACAAAGGCAAGACAAGCCTGGAACGGTTCGCCCTCCTTATGTCGGAGAACCCAGCCCGCTTGGCAGGCATCTATCCCCGGAAGGGGGCAATTCAGGTGGGTTCGGATGCCGACTTCACGATTGTGGACATGAAGGCCGAAAAAACGATTCTCGAAAAAGATGTCATTTCGAAGGTTGCCTTCACACCGTGGGAGGGCTATACATGCAAGGGGATTCCCATCTACACCATTGTGAGGGGTAGTATTGTGATGCAGGACGGAAATATTGTCGGTAAGATGGGATATGGAAAATACATCCCAGCAAACCGTTGAGAGTGGGTAGTCACAGGTTGCGGGAGAGCTTAAGAGAATCTAGCCAGAGATCTTTTTTTAACGGCGCTGGCCTTATAAAACGGTAAGACAGGTTTAATAGCGCCCCAAAAAGGGAAGACTCCTTCACTTAAATCGGAGTCATGGATTCAGGTTAGGAGGATATCATGAGCGAAAAAAAGATTGGCAGCATGGACGATATTAGGGAGTACTGCATGGACTACTACGGACGTGTCCCGGAAGCATATGAAACGATGGGTCGATATCTGCCTGATACTATGATGAATTGGATCGAGCTGAGGAAATCCATTTTTAAAAATAATCCAGGAGGGCTGACAATGCGGGAAAAGGAGCTGATTTCTCTTGCAATCGAAATCACTGCCCGAAAGCCCAAACAGCAAACTGGTGCAGAAACGCACGCCAAACTAGCCATCAAGAATGGAGCAACGGTAACGCAGATCTCGGAAGTTGTAGCTATATGTATGCTGTTGGCAGGTATGATGACATATATTGTTTCAGGTCATACGGCTTTGAAAACAGCAGAAGAGTATAATGAAGAGCTGGAAAACCTAAAGACTGTCCCTCACTAATGAACCTCTTCGCAGCAAGCTGCTAGGTATCCATACGGCAAGGAACGAAGCAAACTTCGGGGAATTTACCCTGAGCGATTAAAAGAACCAATGTTATTTAGGGATAGGCTCTAAATGTAACCGTGGTTGCAGACAGTTGAAATGTCAATATAAAGGAGATACAAGTTATGGAAGAAACTATGTATTCAAAGCGTGTTAGTATTTTGCTGGCTGTCATCATTTCCATGGTCTTTGTTTTCTTTTTGGTGACAGGTTATGCCCAAAACATACCCGAACAGAAATCGGAGGGAAGTAAAAAGCAGGAAGAAGTAAAATTTCCGACAAAGAACATAACCTTGGTTTGCCCGTTTAGCCCCGGCGGAAGTACGGACGCTATTTCTAGGGCTTTGGCACTTGCACTTCAGAAGCAGCTTGGTGTCCAAGTGGTTGTAGATAATATGCCAGGTGCAGGAGGAAAGCTCGCTTTTACTAATGTGTATAATGCAAAACCTGATGGTTATACCTTGGTTCTTGTGGATCAGCCAACGATGCAAATTGGAGAAATTTCTGGGGGAAAATATAAAACAGAGAGGTACACAAAGATATACGGTATGACGGAACGGTCTCACGCTTTTTCCGTTAGATATGATAATAATATCAACAATATTTCAGACTTCATCAAGTCAAGCATCGGAAAAACAGTAAATACCGCCAGCGGTGGTCTCGGTACAGCTAACGAGCTTCAGGTCTTATTGTTGTCCGAGGCTTTAAAGCTCAATTTGAAACCTATTCCTTACTCCGGGGCCGCTTTGGAACTAGCTGCCCTGATGAGCAAGGAAACAGATGCTTGTGTGGCTTCCCTGGAAAACTGCATAACTCCCCATAAAGATAAAAGCATAAGAATTCTTGCTGTTATGCTTGACGAACGCCATCCGATGCTTCCTGATGTGCCAAGTCTCAAGGAATTAGGATTTCCGGAAGGCTATGCGGTTTCCACAACCGGCATTATGGGGCCTCCGGGGATTCCATTAAATATCGCTAAAATACTTGAAGATGCTACAGCTAAGGCAATAAAGGATACTTCCTTTATTAAATGGGTCCAGGCAAGCGGTACTGTCCTGAAACCTTTTTCTGCTGATGAGTACCAAAAAGCATCGATGAAGCAATTTAATAAAGTAGAAAAATATTCTCATATTTTTAAGAGAAACAAGTAAAATAAACTCTATTAGTTTTCATGAGTAATCCCCCGGCATAGCCGGGGGATTCATAGATTTTGACAATTTCAGTCATATATAAAATTTATGCTTGCTGTGAATTACTCAAATTTATAGGATTAGAGTAAGTAAGTTATTGGTGTGCAGAGTTCAACCAATATACAATTAGAAACAGGTATAGTGTGATGGAGAATAAGCAATGATTCAAAAAAATGACCTTCTAGAAATATTATTCCTGTTGATTCTCCTGTCTGTATTCATTGTCCTTTTTATAATTGGGCTGGGTTATCCGCCCGAAACCAGGCGATTACCCATGTTTGTCCAAGTGTTAGCCATAGTGTTGCTCGTTGTGCGGATTTTCTGCGTTTTATTATCTCATACGGTCAGAGTTTCTGATCCTGCTACACATGTTCAAAGGCGTAGATCTATCCTTTGCTTCGCTGTCATGGCCATTGTTTTAGTTATTTCTTTTTTGTTTGGACTAATTCCGGCAATGGTAATTCTTGTGTTCGGAAACGGATTGGTATTTAGCGTCAAGAATAAGTATATTTTATTAATTATTTCAGTTTCAACAGGATTAGCAATATATTTATTGTTTGAACTATTCTTGAATATGAATTTATATAGGGGAATCCTTTTCGATAAGTAAATTTGCTTTAAGGAGAATTCTGATGATTATTGATGGTTTACTGCAGGCACTATCTGTTACATCAATAGGGGTAATTTTGGGGGGAGTTTTTTTAGGAATCATTGTCGGAATTGTCCCGGGTATCGGCTCCGGAGTTGGTATGTCATTGTTGCTACCGCTTGTTTTCAACATACCTCCTTTTTATGGTCTAATGTTATTGTTAGCTCTCTGGGCCGCAGACGGATATGGGGCAGCACTAAGCTCTATTTTGCTAAATGTTCCTGGTGGGGTAGGTTCTGTGGCCACATGTTTCGATGGATATCCTATGGCACAGCAAGGGAAAGCAAGTCTGGCAGTAGGTATGTCCATGTCTGCTTCTATGGTGGCAGGAATAATTGGTGTGGTGGTTTTCATGGTGGCAGCCCCTCCATTTGCAAAACTGGCGGTCAATATTAAATCAGCCGACTATGCAATTATGGGCTTGTTGGGCATGACAATGATTGGTGGCCTAAGCGGAAAAGATCCTATAAAAGGATTAATTTCTGCTTTCTCTGGTCTGATGTTAAGCCTCGTTGGCACTGACCTGATATCCGGAGTTGATCGTTATACATTAGGAACAATGTACCTCTACGACGGATTTAATTTGACTGTTGTGTTAATCGGTCTTTTTGCTATTTCCAGTTTAGTAGAGGCAGGCCTGGAAGGGGGCACTGTAGCTCATGGGGCGAAAATTTCGGGCAGCGTTTGGAGGGGCTTTCTCAATGCCTTTCTATATCCATTTACAATATTAAGATCTTCTCTAGTGGGGGTTGTTCTCGGTGTCCTTCCTGGTGGCGGAGCTGCAATGGCAAACCTAATGGCCTATGAATTGGAAAGAAAGTGGTCGAAACACCCTGAAACATTCGGTACTGGCGCTCCTGAAGGCGTGATAGCTCCGGAGGCGGCTAATAATTCATGTCAGCCGGCTGCTCTGATCCCTACTCTTACACTGGGGATACCGACCACAAGTTCAGCAGCCATATTTTTAGGGGCTCTGATAATGTATGGTATCCAGCCTGGAGGAAATCTTTTTCAAACTGGAGGACAACTGGTGTGGGCCCTCATGTGGGGGCTGATCATTGCCAGCATCGCCTATGTATTTGTCGGGCTGCTTTTCACGAATTTTTTTGTACGTTTGACAGTTGTGCCTGTGGGGTACCTAATTCCGGTTACATTGGTAACGTGCTTCATTGGCGCTTTTACAATTCACAACAACTTTTATGACGTTATAGCTGTTTTTATTTTTGGTGTGATAGGTTTCATAATGCGGACAACAAACTATCCGATAGCTCCAGCCGTTTTAGGAATGGTCTTGGGACCCGTGATTGAGATTAACTTTAACCGTGCCATGGTGATCTCTAATGGTTCTTATAAAATATTTTTCAGTAGCATAATTTCTTGGTTTTTATGGTTCCTGTTAGTCTTGGTGTTATTGCCTTCAATGCGCAGAAGTCTTTTAAGTCTTTTTGCAAAACGTGTCTCAACAAGTAACAATGCTTCATAGCCGTTATGAGAAAATATTTGCGGCTTTTCGAAATGAAGTTGCACATGAACTGTAGAGACTTTTAAAACAAGACTATCCGGGTGGACACTAATCAAGCGATAAGGAGCTTATTAACGATGGGCATTGAACGATGGAAAGATCTAATTGGCCAAGAAGAACTGAAAGGGTACGAAAAGGGAGGCTATGGGGAACGAATTGGTTTTGGGAAATGTCCTGCGCTTCTCAATATAGATATGACCTACATGTTTTTGGACACGGCTTATTCACAAACCTATGGCGACATGTCTCCCGTTCTGAAGGCAGTAATTCGTCTGACCGAGGTCGCTCGGGAAGCGTGCGTTCCTTTATTTTACAGTCGCCGTGACGACCGGAATCATCCTTTTCGCCGTGGTATTATGAACTATAAGTTAGGAACGTCAGGAACCAAGGAGTATACTGCTGATAAAAGAACCAATGAATGGCCTTCTGAGATTTTACCGCGTCCGGAAGATGTTATTATATATAAGAATAAGCCTAGTGCTTTCTTCGGTACCCCTTTACAAAGTTTTCTAACCTATGCAGGTGTTGATACATTGATCGTCGTCGGGATCGCCACCAGCGGTTGTGTCCGGGCCTCTGTCGGAGACGCCTTCTCTTACAACTACAGGGTTATCGTTCCAGAGGAATGCGTTGGAGATAGGTGCCGTTTTGCCCAACGAGCCAACCTTTTTGATATGGACATGAAATATGCCGACGTAGTTTCCCTGAAGGAAGTAACCGACTACTTGAAGTCTCTAAGACTGTAACGAGTGTTGATCGCTCCTCAAATTTATAAACCCAGATTGCTCGATAGGGATAGATTTTTATAGCTGTTGAGTGCCAGGACATCGTTGATACTCGTTTATTTATAGTGACTTATAGTCAATTATTCTACCTGGGTTTTGTCCAGGAAGAGTTACAGCTTTAGCTCTTTTACATCGATTGTTGCCACCACGTATTCGAACTTGAGTTCCAATTGCTCTTCCCCCGATTAGATGGACACCCCAAAGAGTTGGCGTTATAAACGTCGAGGGATTTGGAGGTGTGCCATGGGAATTGGAGAGGATAAGCGGTATTTTGATCGGGCGTTCAAGTATGAGACCATTCGTTTGATGGATGAGGGCAAGCGTTCCGTAAAGGAAATTGCCCTGGATCTGGATATTCATCCGAATGTGCTTCATCAATGGAGGCGTAAGTATCGGGCAGATATGGAGCAGGCCTTCCCGGGGAAAGGTCACATGAAGCCTCCTGATGAAGAGATTCGCCGGTTTCAGCGGGAGAACGAAGAATTAAGGGAGGATGTCTTTCGATGAGTATAATTATAGGGGAGCTTTTTCTGAATTTCAACGATATTTTGACGAGGTATATTTTGCAATGAAGAGCAGGGGCTGGCGATGCGGTTGGGCAAAAGTGGTTGAGTGGCGGTCGCTCTTTTAAGAAATCGGCTTACGGTGCCGTAAAACCGCGAAGGATTACCGGTTGAAGTTTTGCATTTTCGTCAAGGCCGACTGTTTGTCGATAGCAGGAAGGCTTCCACACCTCCTCGCATCAATAAATCTCTCTCCAAAATCTGCCTGTTTCAACCAAAAGGCCATCGTGTAGACCGGCTAGAAAATACGCGGTAGCTTAGCCGACAGCAAAGGACAAAAGGCCATAACGATCGCCCCGACTGCGAGTAAATTGCCTTTGAAAATATTCATCTCAGCAAAAATCGTTGACCATTTTACCTTCATGACGAACCGACCTAAGGCAATATCAAAAAAAAGCATAAATATTGACAATGATATGCCAAGGAATAAAAGGCCGCTATCGGAATTAATCCCCATCTGGGGGACGTAAAGATAACATATGAGTAAACATATTAGCAAACCAGACAACATTGATACCCTTTTCGCACGCACTACGCCAATCCGTTTGTTAAGGAAAACTGTTCTAGCGATCCCATTCAATGTCTCTCCCGACGCAACAAGAACATAAAAGCAAACGATATAAGCAATACCGGTAATGTTCATTCTTATCCTTCTAATGATAATGATTGCCGGTTCAAATGTTGGATACCCGTCAATATTGGCCAATACTTTCTTCCAGGAAGGCTTCCGCAACTTTGCCAACCCCATAAATAATCAGCAATTATATGTACATTACGACCTGCAAACAACAGGGTGATCGGGTGACAGATGAACCATGGTGCATTTTAATGACCCACGATACAGTTTTTCCCGCTATCGGCTTAACTTCGCACCAGCAATCCGGTTCAGGCTGACACCTGATTCCGATGCCTGAATGGCAAGATTTCTGTGAACTTCGGGAGGAACACGCACCATAAATTTACCGCTGTATCTTTTACATGCAATCGGTTCGGGTATCTCTTCGCCAGTTTGGCTCATATCCTTGATGACACCCTGAACAATTTCTCTGATACCCTTCAGCGCTGCCTCAGGTGTCTTGTCTAACCAGCTCAAGCTTTTAAATTCAATACATAAACCTGCGTATTCCTGATCATCTTCAGACCAGGTCACACGATAGGTATAACGATCATTCTTCAGTGGCATGTTCAACCTCCAGCTTCTCAATAGCCAGCAGCACCTGCTTTACCTGGTATGCTTTGGCTTTTCCTTTATGATTTTGAATATTGATTCGTAGATCTCCTTGCCATGGTGTCTTGTACACATGGTGACTTCCGTCTTCACTTTTGGCCATCATTATTGCTGCGGAATGAATTTCCGGCGGCACTCTCAGCAATATCTTGCCGGAGACCTGTTTGTTGGGATGTTGTCCAAGTTTGGCGCAAGCGGCAAGGTAATTGACAACCGCCTCATGGAATGCGGTTTCACGCTCTTCAACTGCCGCCCCGTGAAACCCAACAATGTCGCGTATACCGGCCAGATGACCGACAAATATCCGATCGTGGGCGTCATACTCGATACGAGCGGCATATCCTTTATACTTCATGGCATTCATAGCTTCACTCCGATAGATTCAAGAAAATGTCTGGCGTCTGTCACACGGTACCGCAACGAATCTTTTTGAGGATGAGGACGAGGAAGGAAGACCCGTTTCCCGTTTTTCTCAAAGGTAACGGAAGAACCTGAACCTTCCGGTTTATGAACCGTTTCTGACACGGGCCTCCCGGCCGAGGAGCTCAAAGATTCGGAGCTCGCCGAGGGTGCCACCCGTGTCGCACTTGCCGATTTCCCGGACGTCGAGGATCGACTCCAAAACGGCCTGGCGCGTCTTTTCACTGATGAGGATGCTGTTCGGCCGCGATTTTGTAAGATCCTGCAGGCGGAAGACGGCGTTCACCGAATCGCCGATGACGGTGTAGTCCATTTTCTTATCGAACCCGATATTGCCGACCACCGCCTCTCCCGTGTGGATGCTGATCCCCATGGCGAGCGGGGCATCGAGCTCCCCGATGAAGTAATCGTTGACGGTTTGCAGGCTCTCCTTCATCTCCAGCGCGGCGGCGATCGCGTTGTCCGCATCCGTGTTCCCCGAAACCGGGGCGCCGAAGAGGGCCAGAAATCCATCGCCGAGGTACTTGTCGACGATTCCCCCGTGGTTGAAGACAATATCGCCCATGGTCGAGAAGAAGTGATTCAATATGGCGACCGTCCGCTGCGGACCTATTTTCTTGGAAAGGGCGGAGAAACCGCGAATGTCGATGTTCAGCAGGGTCAGGATCTTCAACTCCTCGATCAACGGCTTCTCCTCCCCGGCATTGTGGATGATCTTGTCCACGATCTCCCGGGGAACGAATTTCTGAAACATCTTCCGGATGCCCCGTTCATGTTCGGCCATGGAGAGGGTTTCGCGGTAGAGTTGAGAGTTTTCCAGCGCGATGCTGACCGAGGTTGCAATGGACTGGAGGAGATGGAGGTCATCGTCATTGAAATCTCCGCTGATCTTGTTGAGGACCTCGATCACACCGAGGACCTTTCCCCGGGAGATGAGCGGTACGCATAGTGCCGAACGGGTCCGGAAGCCGATCTGGTGGTCGAAATCGGGGTTGAAATGCCGGGAACCCTGTGCATCCCGGACGATGATCGGCTCGCCGCGGGCGGCGGAATAGCCGGTGATCCCCTGACCGAGACGGACACGGAAGGAGTTGAGAATGGTCGTGTCGATTGCGGGGTCGACATTGAAGGCGACCTTGAAGGCCAGTTCATCCCCTTCCAGCAGGAGCAATGAACCGGCCTCCACATTCACAATCGTCCGGATCATGTCCATCGTGTGTTTGAGAACCTCCTGACGGTCGAAGGTTGCGGCGGCGAGGATACTTCCGATCTGCTGGATCGATGCCATCTCCCGATCCCGCTTGGTGACCGAAGTAGAGAGGCGGTTCTTTTCGATGGCCAGAGGCAGCAAAAAGGCGATCTGTTCCACCTGTTCCTCAAAACCCTTCAGGGCGTCGGCCTGGAAGGCGCCGAGGGCGAGGATTCCCGTGACCATACCCCCGATCTTTAAAGGCACGATAAGGGCATCGTGGATCCCCGGTTTGACGAAAAGTTCCTGTTCGAGTGGATGCTGCATGGCATGGGGCTGGTCGATGGCCAGGATGTTTCCCTGCCGGACAACGCCCTCGATTGCGGATCCGGCAAAATTGTACCCGCCGCTCCGGTCGAGACCGATCGAAATCGGGGAAAGGATATCCAGAACGCCGGCCTGATCCGGTATATCCCTCCGGATTTCCATGATGACCGCGATATCAAAGGGAACGTCTTCCTGGAACTGATTCAGGACCGCGTGGAGAAGTTCGCTGTTCCGCAGACTGGATCCCAGGGTCTTGCTGATGCCGGTCACAGTTGCGAGCTGTTGACGGTTCTTCCTGTCCCGTTTGACAAGGCTCAGGTTGTCGTAAGTGAAGGCGGCGTTTGAGAGAAACGGGGTCAGGACATCGGTATCCTCCGTGGTAAAGGGGATGTCCGACTCCCTGCGGGAGAGGGTGAGAACCCCGAAGACCTCCTGGATTCCCTTGAGCGGCATACAGAGGAAGGATTTGGTCGCGTAATGGGAGCGGTTTCCCCGTCCGAAGCGGGTGTCCTTTTCGACGTCTCCGATCAGGAGAGGGGATTTGTTGATTACGGCGAATTTGGCGATGCTCGTTGCGAAATCGACCCGGTCTCCGATCTTGACAAGATCGCCCAGCCCATAGGTGGCATGGACGACAAAGTTTTCCCGTCCTTTTCCCTCCAGGATCAGAACGGAGCCGACATCGGCGTTGGTCAGCTTCAACGCCCTCTCCAGCGTGATCGCAAACAGATCCGCGCTGTCGAAAGTGACGTAACAGAGATCGGAGAGTTCCTTCAGCGTGGATAGTTGTGAGATCCGTTTTTCAAGGTCGCTGAAATTGTTCCGGAGTTCATGCTCGACGGCCTGAAAAGATTGGACGATCCCCTGCAGTTCGTCGGCGGTGGTCGGCCGTTTGAACCCGGCGATATCCTGCGTCAGGGTGTCGGAAATCCTTTTTGAGGCTTTTCGGATATCGTCGAAGGTTCGCCGGATGAGAACATATCCGGCAAGCGAAGAGGTCAGCAGCGCAAGGATGAAGACCGGAAGGAAGCGGTCTTGGATGAGATCATATTTCAGGCCGAAGTAGAGAAGTCCGAGCAGCGGTACAAAGAAAAAAAAGGCGAAGATGATGGACAGCCGGTAGTAGAGTCCTTTGCTTCCTATGGAGAGGTCAAACATCTTTTCCCTGAGATTCATGGCGGATCCTCTGCGATACACTTTCAACTGCGTGTACGCGGATTTTAACAGATCTTCCCGGGAAAAAATAGAAAAATGAACGACCCCGCATCATGCCGGATCGTTCATTCCATGATTCCCTTTCGTCAGGCCTCGGGGAAGGGGATGGACAGCTCCCGCCCGAGGGCGATGAAATCACTGACCACCGCTTCGGGGATCGGGATGCCGCTTACGAGTCGTTCGGCCTTCATTTCGAATTCGATCTCGCCGGGGATGTAGATGCGCTTGACCCCTTCGATCCGGGGCGATGTCCTGATCTCGTCAATGGCCTTGTCCATGGCCGCCGTGAATTCGGGAAGGTCCATGAAGCTCTCAACGTTGATGGCCGCAAAAACGCTTCCCACGTCGGTCGGCGTGATCATGTTGTCCGCCAGCATGCCGGGGAAGTGGGTGCCGTAGTTCGAGCCGGTCAGCAGGCCGCAGAGGAGATCCACCGCCATCATGATGCCGTAGCCTTTGTAACCGCCGAGGGGGGCCAGGAGTCCCTTCAGGGCGGTGTGCGGGTCCGTGGTGGGTACGCCGCGATGGTCGAAGGCCCAGCCGGTTTCAAGCGGCTTGTCCTGCTTGGCATGAAGCACGATCCGGCCGCGGGCGACTACGGTCGTGGCCAGATCCAGGACGAAGGGCTTCTGGCGGCCGGCGGGGACGGCGATGGCAAAGGGGTTGGTGCCGAACATCGCCTGGCAGCCGCCCGTGGGGGCCACGGCGGCCGGGGCGTTGGTGGCCGAAAAACCGATCATGCCGTGGGGCAGGGCCATCATGGCCCAGTAGGCGGCCATCCCGTAGTGGTTGGAGTGGCTCACGGCCGTGAAAGCCACGCCGGTCTTGGCGGCCTTGTCGATGGCCATCCGCATGGCAAGGTCCGCGCCCACCTGACCGATGCTGTTGTGGCAGGCGAGCAATGCCGTGGATGCCTTGTCGCGCACGACGGCGATGTCGGTTTTGGCGCTCATGACCCCCCGGCGGATTCTCTCCACATAAGTGCAGAGCATCCGGGTGATCCCATGGGTGTCCACGCCCCGGAGGTTGGCCTCGATCAGGGAATCGGTGAGCAGCGAGGCATCCTCCCCGCTCACCCCGACCTTCTGAAAAATCTCCTGCGTCCATTCCCTTAACCGCTCCGCGGGAAATACGATACCGCTATCCACTCCGGCCATGTTGTTTCACCTTTCTCGGGCGCCGTCCCTGGGACGACACCGATTTTTTATTTACAGAGTATAGGAAGAAGGCGCCTGCCTGTCAAAAAAATCGATGTTTCAGGGATTGACCGGATACTGCGGCTGCCGGCCCTCCAGGACATCCAGGACCCCTTGCGCGACCATGGTTGCCATGTTGTAGAGGCTCTCCTCCGTCATCGCGCCCAGATGCGAGGTCACGATGACGTTTTCCAGGTGCAGCAGCGGATTGCCCGGACGGGGCGGTTCCGGATCAAAAACGTCGAGGGCCGCGCCGGCGATCTGCTTGTTCTGCAACGCTTCGAGGAGCGCCTTTTCGTCGACAATGGTTCCGCGGGCGGTGTTGACCAGGTAGGCCGTGGGTTTCATCAGGCCGAGCGCCTTGTCGTTGATCAGGTGCCGCGTCCCGGCGCCGCCGGAGCAGTGCACAACCACAAAATCGCACTGAGGCAGCATCTCCGTAAGCGATGCCGTCTTCTGAACGCCGTAGCCCGAAATCGTTGACTCGTCCACGTACGGGTCGTAGCCCAGCACGCGCATGTTGAAGGCTGCAATCATTTTTTTCGAGACGGAGGAACCGATCCTCCCCACACCGATGACGCCCAGGGTCTTGCCCCAGAGATCGAAGGTGATGAGCCCCCTCTGCCGCGCCATGATGGCCATGGTCACCGTGTCGCTGAGCAGTTCCTCCGATTGCATGGCGGCGTTGGCCACGACGATTTTCCGGCCCAGGGCCAGGATGAAGCCGATCGACAGTTCCGCGACGCTCTCGGTGTTGGCCGCCGGCGTATAGACGACGGGAATCCCGAGATCGGCGGCGGCCCTGATGTCGACAGTATCGTAACCCACGCCGTGCCGGCCGATGACGGCGAGTTTCGGAGCGGCCTCCATGATCTGCCGGGTGATCAGCGTGTTCCGGACCACCAGGGCGTTGCAGTCGCCTATCGCTGCAAGAATCCCTTCGATGTTTTGCGGTTTCGGAAAGACCAGCTCCGCCTTTTGCGCCATCATGGCCTCGCCGGCCTCATGGATATGTTCGACCACAAGAATCTTGTACATGAAAATCCTCCACAAAATGTTTTGTTCTACCCCGGGGGTGTACCCAAAGACATATCCCATTTTACTCTCCACGGCAAGGACGCAAAGAGCCGGAGATCACATTGACAATATTTCCTTGACATGGCCGGATATATGATATATTACATATCGCATATCAATCAGCAGTGCTGATTTGACTTTTGGCGAGAGCCTTAAACTTAGAGAGGAGGTATTCATGTCTGGGAATCTTTCAAGAAGGAATTTCATCGTGGGGACCGCGGTTGGTTTAACAGCATTGGCGGGATTTCGTCCATTCGGGCTGGATTTTGCCGAGGCAGCCACTACAAATGTCAAACGGGGTGGGGTATGGAAAATCGCGAAGAACATGACCATTCCGACGCTGGATGTCCATCTCAGCAATGAATATTTTGCCAGTGTCGGGGGAATCTATGAATGCCTGCTGGATACAGCCATCGATCCCAAAACCTTTGAGATGAAACTCGTTCCCATGTTGGCCGAGACCTGGCGTTTCCAGAAAGAGGGAAAGCAGTTGCTTTTCGTATTGAGGAAGGGCATCCGGTTCCACGATGGAACCAAGTTCGATGCCAAGGCAGCAAAATGGAATTTAGACCGTGTTCGATCTCATCCCAAATCGTTCCTGAAGTTTGGCATGAGCAAGGTTGAAAGTATTGACGTACTTAACGACAACACGATCGCCCTTAACTGTAAGGAACCCATGGCAAGCCTTCCGTATGCCCTCTCAACCGGACAGCAGTGGGCGGGCATGATTTCTCCGGCTTTTCATGAAAAGAATGGAGATAGTGGTTTGGCACGGGAGGGGTGTGGAACAGGCCCTTTCCAGCTCAAGACCTGGATTGTTGACGAAAAGGTGGTTGTAGGCCGGAACAAGGACTATTGGCGAAACGGCGCCGACGGAAAGCCGCTTCCCTATCTGGATGGACTGGAGGAGCATTATCGTCCCGAAATAGACCTGGCCGTCGTTGATCTTCGCTCCGGAAATCTGGATACGGTTTATGCGCCAGCCACCCGCGATTACCCCACCATCAAGAATCATCCTGACTTGGCTTATGTCGAGATGCCTCCATTTGAGCTCGCCCTGCCGTGTATCGGGTTCAATTCGCGGAAGGGACCTTTTGCCAGTCACCCTCTGCGGCAGGCCGCCTGCTATGCCCTGGACCGGGAGCGTTTCGCAAAGGTGATGGGTTTTGGAATCGGACGTGTTCACCAGTATGCCCGGATCACGAAAGGGGACATCGGCTGGGCGCCGGAAGCGTGGCCGGACTATTCTTACAACCCGCAGAAGGCAAAAGACTTGGTAAAAAAAGCGTACCCAAACGGCGTGACTGTAAAGCTGAGCATTATCTCACGGGAACCGGATAGCACATTGGGTGAAATGATCAAGGCCAATTGGGATGCTGTGGGCATCAACACGGAGATCAATGCCGTCGAGAGGGTGCAGTGGATTGACACGATGCGGAAGGACAGCTTCGAAGCTTCGACATGGGGATCCTCTACCTCCATGGGAGGTTTTGTTGAGAACTATTTGATGAGCAAGGCTCCGGCTAACTGGTCCAAGGTCAGCATTCCAAAGGTCGACCAACTTATGGAGAAACTGTCAAGTACCCTTGATGCCAAAATGAGACATGAAATCGTGCAAGAGACGCTTAAGAACGTTTTCGAGGCAGCGGAACTGACTTGTGCTTACGCCTATTATGCGGCCGTAGGAACCCGGAAATATGTGAAGGGAATGCGGATCGCCTATAGGCATATCATGCCCCACGAGGTGTGGTTGGACAAGTAGACGTCTTTGGCTTTTATTACTCCGGCAACCAAACAAATATAATGTCATGCCGGACCTGATCCGGTATCCATCCTAATTCATTATGGAATCCGGATTTCGCCGGAATGACGACTTTGATATATATTGTTGCCGGAGTAATAATCACCCCAGGTTCACGCCTCCGCTTGTGCGGCGGCGTGAACGGACCAAATTCAGGTCGGAAGTCGAAATGAAGTTAAAAATGCATCGTTCATTGTGGGTGAGTTTCGGGTTGCTGGGAACCCTCCTCTGCATGGCCATCCTGGGTGAGACGGCATCTCCCTATGATCCTCTGGCTATGAGCTTTGTCCCCCTCCAGCCTCCGTCCTTTCAGCACGTCTTTGGCACGGACAATGTGGGGCGGGATGTTTTCAGCCGGTTTGTAGCGGGAGCCAGAATTTCTTACACGATCGGCATCGTCTCCTCCTTGCTGTCATGCATAATGGGCAGTCTCGTCGGACTATTAGCCGCCTATTTTCTGGCGCTTCGTGCACTCTTGATGCGGGTGACCGACGCTGTCTGGGCCTTTCCGACGGTCCTGCTGGGATTGGCTTTAGCGGCAAGCCTTAAGCCTGGTGGATTTACGGTGATTGTTGCCATCAGTGTTGTTTACAGTCCTATGTTCACCAGACTGGTGTACGGGCAGGCCCTTTCGATCCTGGAGCGAGACTACATTACGGCAGCCAAGGCCTTCGGTTGTGGAAGTGCCCGGCTGCTGCTCACCCATGTTCTTCCAAATCTTGCCGCTCCTCTGATAGTACAGATTACGCTTACCGTGGGGACGGCCATTATTCTGGAAAGCAGCTTGAGTTTCCTCGGGGTGGGCATACAGCCTCCTGCGCCAAGCTGGGGGAATATGCTGAGGACCAGTTACAAATGGCTGGAGCAGGATCCCTGGATGTCCATTCTGCCGGGATTGGGGATCTACTTTACCGTCGTCTCCTTCAGCGTCATCGGAGACTGGCTCCGCGTTGTCTTGGATCCCAAGCAGAAACAAAAACGCATTTAAGGATTGTATATGAAGGCTTTTCTGATTCGAAGGCTCTTTCAAACGCTCATTACGCTTTTTGTCGTAACCCTCATCTCATTTACGCTCTGCATGGTCCTGCCCGGAGATCCCGCCCTGGCTCTTCTGGGAGATCAGGGTGCGACGGAAGAGGCCATTCATCATGTGCGCCATGAATTGGGTTTGGATCAGCCGCTTTATGTCCAGTATTTCCGGTGGCTCGGCACGATCATTCGTGGCGATCTGGGTGTTTCGATCAGGACGCAAGCTCATGTGCTGACACTCTTTGCTCAAAGGCTTCCGGTCACGATAGAGCTCCTATTGCTGGGGTTGGTGTTTGCACTCATGGTCGCCATTCCTATCGGCATCATCTCCAGCCTTCGGCCCAATACCTGGATTGATACGCTGGGAACGGTCTTCGCCGTGAGCGGCGTAGCCATGCCTCAATTTTTTCTCGCCATGGTTCTTATCCTGGTTTTTTCCATTGGGCTGGGCTGGTTTCCTTCATCCGGGTACACCTCCATTGGAGATGGGCTGATATTGAACCTCAAGGGGATGGTTCTTCCGGCGATTTCCCTTGGGGCCGTGGTTGCTGCCGAGGTCACGAGGCAACTGAGATCCTCCATGCTTGAGGTGCTCAATGAAGAATATATCCAGACCGCCCGGGCAAAGGGACTCTCGGAGATGATCGTCATCCTGAAACATGCCTTGCGAAATGCACTGATCCCCGTGGTGACTTTACTCGGGATGAGAATCGGGCGCTTGATCGGCGGTCTGGTCATCGTGGAGGTTGTATTTTCTCTCCCCGGCTTTGGCCGGCTCCTGTTGAATGCTGTCCTGTTCAAAGATTTCCCCGTCTTGCAGACGGGGATCCTTTTTGTCGCTCTGGCCGTGACCATCATTAATCTGCTGGCAGATTTGAGTTACTCGGTTTTAGATCCGAGGATACGATACTCATAGAAGCATGTTTTTCCCGATCATAAGGAAGATGACTTTGAAACCGCAACCCATTCTCAGGATAGAAGATCTCAGGATCTCTTTCAAGACGGAAGACGGGATCGCCAGGGCTGTAGATGGCGTAAGCTTTGACGTAAACAGAGGGGAAACCCTGGGGATCGTTGGTGAGTCCGGGTGCGGCAAGACCGTCACGGCTCTTGCGATCATGCGGCTCATTCCCTGCCCTCCCGGAAGAATCGAAGCAGGAAGAATATGGCTTGAAGACCGCGACCTCCTCAAGCTGAACAAGAGGGAGATGCGGGAGATCAGAGGCAATAAGATTTCGATGATCTTTCAGGAGCCAATGACCTCCCTCAATCCGGTTTATACCGTCGGCGATCAGATCATGGAGGCCATCAAACTTCATCACAATGGGAATCGGAAAGACACCCTTGAGAAAGCCATTCGCATGCTCGAAATGGTCGGCATTGCCGAAGCTGAAACAAGGATTCGCGCCTATCCTCATCAGCTGAGTGGGGGAATGAGGCAGAGAGTGATGATTGCGATGGCGCTCTCGAGTCACCCGGTGGTTCTTGTTGCCGATGAACCGTCGACCGCCCTGGATGTGACGATCCAGGGTCAGATTCTTGAACTGATCAATGAACTCAAGGCGAGGCTCGGCACGGCCGTTGTTCTGATCACCCATGATCTTGGAGTCATCGCCGAGACAGCCCAAAAAGTGATCGTGATGTATGCCGGGAGGATTGTTGAAAAAGCGGATGTGAAAATGTTGTTTGCCAAGCCGCTTCATCCTTACACGCAGGGGTTGCTCGGTTCGATGCCGGCTCCGGGAAACATCCGGAAAAAAGAACGATTGATCGACATCAAGGGAATGGTTCCCAAACTGACGGAGATGCCGGAAGGATGTTCGTTTTGTCCCCGCTGTCAGAAATCGATGGAAGTCTGCAGAAAGATGAGGCCCGAACCATTTGAATTCAAACCGGATCATTGGGTTTCCTGTTGGCTTTACCAAAAGGATTAAGGTCCAATGAATGGATTAGCGCAAGAGGTTTCTTTATGGAAAAGGCTTCCGCAAACGATTTTTTAAGAGTCGAGCATATAGGAAAATGTTTTCCCATCAAGGGTGGCGTATTCTCAAAGACCGTCGGACGGGTTTGTGCAGTCGATGGCGTCAGTTTTTCCGTTAAGGCTGGCGACACCTTGGGCATTGTAGGTGAAAGCGGTTGCGGAAAATCCACCCTCGGTCGGCTTATTCTTCGGCTGATTGAACCGACCGAGGGGAAAGTTTTCTTCGAAGGCGTGGATCTTTCGTCTTTGGGAATGAATCAACTGAAACTTCTTCGTCAAAAGATGTCGATCATGTTTCAAGACCCCTATTCTTCCCTGGACCCACGGATGAATGTTGGAAGGATCATCGCTGAACCACTCAGAATTCATCGTCTTGCCCATTCCGGGGAAGAGATCCGGGAGAGGGTCTGCCAGGTTCTTCAGCGTGTGGAACTTCCCAAAGGCAGCGAACACCGATATGCTCACGAATTCAGCGGCGGGCAACGTCAACGAATCGGGATCGCAAGGGCTTTGATTCTTAAACCCAAATTGCTGATTGCCGACGAGCCGGTTTCTGCCCTCGATGTTTCTGTTCAAGCGCAGGTTCTCAACCTGCTGGTAGAACTTCAACGGGAATTCGAGCTGACCTACCTTTTTATTTCCCATGATCTCAGGGTGATTCAGTATATCAGCGACCGGGTGGCGGTGATGTATTTGGGCCGATTCATGGAATTTGCGGATGTGGAGATCCTCTATCAGAAACCAAAGCATCCTTATACAGAAGCCCTTCTATCCGCAGCCCCATTGCCTGACCCTGAGGCTGTCAAAAAGAAAATAACACTGCAGGGTGACGTGCCCTCACCGATTAATCCCCCGACAGGATGCGCGTTTCATCCGAGATGTCGATATCGGAGGGAAGACTGTTCGATAGTCCGGCCCGATTTGCAGGAAGTAGAGCCGGGCCATTTCGTCGCTTGTCATTATCCTCTGAACTGAAGCGATTCATGAGATTTGGGCAGGACTCGTTGAAACTAAAAAATATCGTCAACCACAGGAGGTGAAGGCACCAATGACCCATAAAGAAAGAATGCTCAAAGCAATTCGGGGAGAAATGCCGGATCAGCTACCTTACGCACCCCGAATTGATTTGTGGTATTACCCGAATGCAGCGGCAGGAACCTTGCCGGAGAGACACCGGGGAAGATCGGCAGACGAAATTACCAGAGCCGAAGGATGGGCTCTCCATCATGTGGTGGTCGATTATTTCAAGGGCCAGGATTCAGATGGTCTCTTGCACCGAGCCATCGGCATCCAGAGACTGAGAGAACACGTCTACCGATTCACGTTTTCGCCCAACATCGATATTCAAGTTCATAAAGAAGGAGCCGTGACGCGGATCGAATATCATACGCCGAAGGGGGTTGTCTGGACTGAAACAGAATACAGCGAAGAAATGAAGCGCTCCGGAGTGGGGTTTCCCTGGATCAGTAAACATATCGTGAAATGTCCCCAGGATTTAGAGATTGTTGGAAGCCTCTTTGAGAACATTGATGTGGTTCCGTTCCATAAAGAGTTTTTGGAGCTTGAGAAAGAGATTGGAGAGGACGGCCTCGCAGTGACCACTTTTACCAATGCGGCCTCTCCGATGCAACATATCCAGAAGTATTTTCTGGATGCCACGGAATTTTTTATCTACTACAGGGATTATTACAACGAGATGCGCGATCTTGCCGAACGGATGGAACCTTTTTTTGAGCGGGGGATCCGGGTCATTGCCGATTCTCCAACACCTGTCGTCAACTGGGGGGCGAACTATGACGACATGATCACCTATCCTCCCTATTTTGAAAAGGAGCTCCTCCCCTGGTTGAGAAAGGCTTCCGCTATTCTTTCCGAGAAGGGGAAATACCTTTTGTCTCACTGCGATGGAGAAAACCTCGGTCTTTTAGACCTGATCAGGGATTCCGGTATCCACATTGCCGAAGCCGTCTGTCCCTATCCCATGACAAAAGTGAAGATAGAAGACTACTACCGAAAGTGGGGAGATAAAATCACAATCTTCGGAGGGATTCCTTCTACGATGCTCCTTAAGGAATCGACAACGGAAGAAGATTTGGATGCTTATCTTGATCAATTCTTTAAAGCCATTGCTCCCGGCAGACGCTTTATCGTTGGAATCGCAGATTCAACGCCGCCTAACGCCGTATTCGAACGTCTGGTTCATATCGGAGATCGGGTTGAAAAGGAGGGGCGACTGCTACTTGAGGCCGGGGGAGCAAATCCACTGAACAGGGAACGGCTTGAAGAGAGAATGGAGAGGGCGATTCCATCCAGGCAACCCGTTTCGGACAAACCCGTGGATGAAGGCTTCTCTTCAAAAAAAGAAGATCGTCTTTGTTCTGATCCTCTGCAAACGATCCAAAATGACGTCCTCAAGGGAGATGCCCAAAAAATCAAGGTCGATGTGAAGATCCTGCTCGATCGAGGCCATCAGGCAGGCGAGATTCTAAACCTTGGCATGTTGCCAGCTATGGAAACCATCGGAAAAAGCTTTACCGATGGTAGTGTCTTCATTCCAGAGGTCCTCCTCTCCGCGCGGGCCATGAATGAAGCTCTCACCGTACTCGAACCTTATCTGTCCACTGGAGATTCAAAGGCAAAAGGGAAGATCCTTATCGGCACGGTGAAAGGAGACTTCCATGATATCGGCAAGAATATTGTTCTCACGATGCTCAAAGGGATCGGGTTCGAGACGGTCGATCTCGGAATCAATGTTCCGGCGGAGACATTCGTGCGACAGGTGTTGGAGAGCAAGCCTGATGTCCTTGCCTTATCCGCTCTTCTGACGACGACGATGCCACAGATGGGGGTTGTCGTTGAGAGCCTGAAAAAAGCCGGGCTCAGGGAGGGAGTGAAGATCATTGTCGGAGGAGCGCCGGTGAATGAGAAATTTGCTCAGGGCATAGGAGCAGATGGGTATGCACGCGATGCTGGCGAAGCCGCGAGGTTGGTCAAAGGGCTCTTGGAAAAAAGGTAATCATGTCTATGAATGGAGGTCCTATGCATCAGGGAAATTTGAATCTGGAAAAACTGCTTCCGGCCCCCTCGCTCAAGGAGATGGCGCTGTCGATCATCAAGGAGGCTGTGCTCGCGAAGAAACTGGAGCCGGAGAAGATGTACACGGAAGCCGCCCTGACCAGTGAAATGGGGATCTCGCGAACCCCGGTCCGGGAAGCGCTCATCCACCTGGCCTCCCGGGGGATGATCGTCTACCACCCGCGCAAGGGGTTCCAAATCAAAGCGATGACGGAAAAGGATGTCAGGGATCTTTTCGAATTGCGTCTGGCCCTGGAATTGGCGGTCATCCGCCACATCACCCCCCACCTGACCGACGCGTCCCTGGCCCAGATCGAGCAGGTCTGGAATCGATACATGGAGGTGGCGCAGGAGGGGGACCCCGTGGAGTCCATCCATGCCAACCGGGAGTTCCACGTCCGCCTCGCCCAGCTGTCGGAGAACTCCTACCTGATCAATGCCCTGGATGAAATCCGGGATCTGACCGATCTGGCCAACGTCCGCAGCCTCGAGATCGACTCCCGAACCGAGGAAGCCACCGCGGAACACGAACGGATCTTTATCGAGCTCAAGAATCGGTCGCTCGACGGGGCGCTCCGTGAGATGGAGGCCCACATCCGGACCACGGAAGAGCGGGTCACGGCCAGGATCCAAAAAGCCAGGGCCGCTGCCTGACAGAGAATAAATGCAGTCCATTCTATGGAAAATGTGGAGGAAGTGATGGAATTCAAGAAAAACAGCCTGAGGGAAAAAATCAAAGGGGGCGGCATCGCCCTTGGAACGGCAATGTACAGCTTCAGCCCGGCGATCATGGAAGTTGCCGGGTATACGGGATTGGATTTTTGCCGGATCGACAACGAACACGCCTGGCGTCAGGATGAGTCTGCGGAGAACGTGATCCGGGCGGCGCTCCTGTCGGGGATCTGCCCCCTGCTTCGGGTGGACCGGGACAACCCCTATCTGGTCCGCAAGGCGCTCGAGGCGGGCGCCGGCGGGGTGATCGTTCCCCATGTCCATGACCAGAAGGATGCCGAGGCGATCGTGGCGGCGGCCAAATTCCCCCCCTTCGGCAAAAGGGGATACGGCGGTCTCTGCCTTTCCGGGCAGTGGGGCGTCAACGGCGGGACCGAGTGGATGGAATGGAGCAACGCCGAGACCCTGGTCATTCCAATGATCGAGGACATTTCGGCGATGGACCATATCGACGCGATCGCGGCGACCGAGGGGGTGGATGCCCTTTTCTTCGGTCCGGCCGATTTCAGCGTCTCCCTCGGGATTCCGCTGCAGACGGGAAACGAGAAGGTGATCGGCAACCTCCGCAAGGTGATCGAAGCGGCCGACAAATATGGAAAGTTCGTGATCTATCCCGGTGCGGGATTCCCCCAGTGGGAGACGGTCCTCAAATGCAGGGAACTCGGGGTCAAGGCCATCGAACTGGGCCATGACGTCACGATCCTCAAGGCCGTCTGGGCCAAGGCGATCCAGGCGATGAAGCAGGCCGGGTAAAGGGTTTTTCGCCGGCTGCAAGTCAGGGGCCGGCCTGAAGGATGTAAAGAAGGGGTAAATGCTATGGATATGAAAGAGACGCTGTTCATCCCGGTGCCGGTCCTAACGGAGTTTTCGAACAGGTCCTTCGAAAAATCGGGGCTATCAAAGGAGCATGCGCAATGGATGTCGGACACCCTGATCCAGGCGGAGCTGCGGGGCATCGGCTCCCACGGGATCATCCGACTGCCCTCCTACTGCCAACGCCTGCTCATCAAGGGGTCCAACTGCAGCCCCGACGTGAGGGTCGTGGCCCAGAAGCCTTCCCTGCTTCTGGTCGACGGGGACAACGGCCTGGGTCAGATCATCAGCATCAAGACGATGGAGCTGGTGATCGAGCGGGCCAAAAGCCAGGGCGTCTGTTTTGCCGGGGTGCGCAACAGCTGCCATTTCGGCATGACGGCCTACTACCCGATGATGGCCCTCAAAAAGGACATGATCGGCCTGGCCGGCTCCAACACGGCGATCGTCATGGCGCCCTGGGGCGGCGGCAAATCAGCCATCGGAAACAACCCCCTGGCCATCGCCGTGCCCACGGGGAAACCCTATCCCCTCGTTCTGGACATGGCGATGAGCGTGGTCTCCGGCGGCAAGGTCCGGCTGGAAGCCGTCAAGGGGACGAAAGTACCCCTGGGCTGGATCCTTGACGAGAATGGCCGCCCCACGGACAACCCCGTAGACATGTTCCCCAACGGGACCCTGCTCCCCATGGGCTACAAGGGGTTCGGCCTGGCCATCATGATCGAGGTCCTCTCCGGGATCCTGACGCAGGCCTGCATCCTCAAGGAGATCAAGCTCTTCTTCGACAAGCCGGCGGAACCGGTGAACCTCGGCCATTTCTTCATGGCCTTCGATATCGGCGCCTTGCTCTCCATCGAGGCCTTCAAGGAGCGGGTGGACGCCATGATCGACGAACTGAAGGCCTCCCCGCCCATGGCGGGCTCCGCAGGCGTCACGATGCCCGGGGAACTGGAGTATCTCAGCGAGCAGAAGATTCTCGCAAGCGGCATTCCCGTTTCCCGGGGGGTTCTCAAGACCCTGGACGACTTCGCGGACCGGGTGGGCATCGCCAGGGTGGCGTGCTGATGGAAATCGTGATCCCTCCGCGCGCTCGGACCATTTTTTCGGCGGCCACTCGGCTGCGCGCACAGGGGCTCCGAAAAATCTCCGATGCGCGCTATCAGGGATCCGATTTCCGGGCCGGTCTCGAATGAAGAGATGATGAAGCTGTGAAAGAATTAGGAGAATGAAGGTGATGAAGAAAATAGGCATGATCGGCATCGGGAACATGGGCAAGCCCATGGCGATGAACCTGCTCAAGGCCGGCTATCCGCTGACCGTTTACGACATCAATCCCCTGGCGGTCAAAGAGGTGGTCGAGGCCGGCGGAAAAGGGGAGGCCACCATTGCGGAACTTGCCGCCGGGGCGGAGGTCCTGATCACCATTCTGCCGGCGGACCGGCACATCATCGAGGTCTATACCTCAGCAGACGGAGTGATCCCCAATCTGCCCGAGGGCGCCGTCTGTCTGGAGATGACCTCGGCCCGGGGTGAAACCGTCCGGGAAATCGCGGCCCATGCGCAGAAGCTGGGCAGGAAGATCGATTTCATCGACGCGCCCGTCAGCGGCGGGGTTCCCGGGGCGCAAGCCGGGACCCTGACCATCATGGTGGGGGGGGACAAGGATCTGATCGACGCCTTCATGCCCCTGCTGCAGGCGCTGGGGAGCAAGATCATCTACACCGGAACCCTGGGCAGCGGGAAATCCGTCAAGATGATCAACCAGCTCCTCAACGCGGCCAACACGTGCATCGCGGCGGAAGCTCTGCAGCTGGCCCGCGACATGGGGCTTGAGATGGACATCCTCGTGAGCGTGGTGAACGAGAGCTCCGGCGGGTCCTGGGTCTTCAAGAACAATGTGCCAAAATTCATGATTCCCGGGAATTTCAGCCAGGGGTTCCGCCTGGATCTCATGAAAAAAGACCTGAGCCTGTCGATGGAACAGGCCTCCCGGGACAACCTCTCCCTGCCGCTTTCGAGCTTGATCTTCCAGATCTATCAGGCCATGTGCAACCGGGGCCATGGCACCGACAATTACAACGTGGTCAGCCGCTTCGTGGAAGGGCTCAACCGGGAGGGGAAATAATTCATTCATCGGCCCCTTCGACCTGACCCAGGCCCTGGGCGTGATCGGCCAGCCGCGCCACCCCCTGGTCATCGAAGCCATCGGCGAGATCACGAAGAAGACCCGGGCGGCCGGCAAGGCCGTCGGCATCATCTCCTCGGACGCACCGATAACCAAGCAGCGGCTGGACATGGGCATTAAGTACATTGCCATGAGTTCGGATCAGGCGATGATCGGCTACGCCGGCCGGCAGTTCATGAAGGAGCTGGGAAGAAAGGGGTAGGATGCCCGTCCGCTTGCCCTGGTTTATGAAGCACCGTTAAATGGATTCACCCTGCCTTGCCGGAGGGATCAGGACTGTCTGACCGATACCCCATTTCTTAATAAACTTTTTGTTTTTATTCAGAAAAGAAACCGCTTATGACCAGAGACGCATCAAGGGAATCAGAAAAAGGAAATGATTGAAGCCCCTGTTGGAAGCGAATGGAGATAATATCATGGCACAGGCCAATGCCAATGGAATTCAGATTGAGTATGAGACCTTTGGAAACGTATCGGATCGACCGCTTCTTTTGATCATCGGGTTCAGTGGACAGATGATCTGGTGGGATGATGAGCTTTGTAAGAATCTTGCAGAGCGCGGACACTATGTCATCCGATTCGACAACCGGGATGTTGGTCTCTCCGCCAAGTTTGAAGAAGCAGGCAAACAGGATTTCAAGAAAATGTTTGGACAGATCTTAAAAGGCGAAAAAATCAGCACGCCCTATACACTGGATGATATGGCCGATGATGCGGTCGGACTTCTCGACGCTCTTGGAATTCAGCGGGCTCATATCTGCGGCATGTCCATGGGGGGAAGGATCGCGCAGACAATCGCCATTCGTCACCCCGCCCGTGTCCGGAGTCTGATCTCAATTTACTCGGCTACCGGCAATCCTGAGCTGCCAAAACCGAAGCCGGAGGTAATGCAGGTTCTTGTGGCATCCCCACCCCGTGGGCGCGAGGAATACATCCAATACCAGCTCGCAGTTCATAAAATCCTTTCAGGGCCCGGCTTCCCGGTTGATGAAAAGTGGGTTTGCAAGATCATGGGCCAGAGTTATGACCGCTGCTTTTACCCTCAAGGTACGGGACGCCAACTCCTTGCTCTTTTAACGCAGATTGACAGGAGGTCGGCACTCGCTTCAGTGAAGGCGCCCACACTGGTCATTCACGGAACCGACGATCCGCTTGTGCCGGTGGAGAGTGGCCTGGATACTGCCAATGCAATTCCTGGGTCTGAACTGATGTTGATCGAGGGTATGGGACACGACATTCCTCATGGCGGGGCCTGGCCGCGAATCGTCGAGGCAATCGCGGCGCATACAAAAAAGACGGCTGCTTAGTTCCCGGCGAAGGTCAGCCCCTTGGATGCCGATCCCCGCGACAGCTTGAACAAGCAAATCTGCTACGAAGACCCATTCAGCTTCCGGGTCTGTGGGTATCCGAATTCCTGCCCTGGAAATGACTGGCCCTCACACCCACCAGCCGGACCTTCTTTTTGAGCTCAATTCTTTTCAGGCAGGCGAATGCCGCTTTTCTGATCTCTTCTTCAGAATCGGTATAATCAGGGATCGTCATCGCCCGGGTGAATGTCTCAAAACCGCTGAACCGGATCTTGATGGTGATCGTTCTTGCCTTATACTGATGCCGCTGCATATCTTCAACGACATCTTTTGAAAGATCAGCGAGTGTCCTGGCAATGACTTGCCAGTCCTTTACATCTTCCTGGAAAGTGGTTTCACGGCTGAATGATTTCGGCTCCCAGTGAGTGACCAGAGGGCTTTCATCAATGCCTCTGGCCGCTTCATAGAGGTATTGACCGTAAGAATTGCCGAAGTGCTCAAGGAGTTCTTCAATGGGTAATGCGGCAAGTTGTCCGATGGTGTCAATGCCTGCTTTTTTCAGGTTCTCTTCCGTTTTTGGGCCTATGCCATATAATTTTCTGACGGGCAGCGGCCAGAGCTTGGTTTCAACGTCGGCCTCCATGAGAACGGTGACACCATCCGGTTTCTGCATGTCAGAGGCAATTTTGGCCAGGAGCTTGTTGGAAGCAATGCCAATGGAACAGGTGAGGCCGGTATTTTTTTGATTCCGGTCTTGATCCGATTTACGATCATCTCATTGGTATCTTGCATGTCCGATAAATCAAGATAGGCTTCATCAATACCGACGTCTTCCATAATGGGACTGATGGTTTTGAGAACCTCCTTGAAGAGTATGGAAGCGGCTGAGTAGGCCTGATAATCGACCGGGAGATAAACAGCTTGAGGACAAAGTTTATAAGCGGTTTTCATGGGCATGGCGGAGTGAACGCCATATTTTCTGGCTTCGTAATTGGCAGTAGAGACAACGCCCCTTTTGGATGGATCTCCCTGACCGCCAATGACAACGGGTTTGCCTTCGAGCTCCGGTCTCCTTTTTTGCTCGACAGCGGCAAAGAAGGCGTCCATGTCGATATGAAGGATTCTTCTCATAGGGTTGCTTCAGAGTCAAGGCTGCCGATTTATGGGCTTTCAACGATCTATCTTGAAATAATAGACCCCAGAGCGGGCACAAAGTAAAGCAGGGAAATGACGATGATGCCCAGGCTGATTCTATCGATCAGGTTATGGCAGAGATATCGCTCCTCCCAATCGGTCGATTCGATGAAGTGTTGAAAGCGCCTGAGCCGGCTCCGCTTCGCTCTAAGTTTATACTCGACTGTTCTATGTTGTCTGATCGCTCCTGAAGAGGTTATGGTCATTGGAACAGGTGCAAAGTTTTTCATTTATCGGGCTCCTTTGAATATCTTAATCCGAATGGTTCGTTTTTCTTTCATGGCTTCCGTATATAGAACAATCGTTCTATTGTCAAACAAATTTTTCATGATCTCCTTTGGGGGTAATAAAAAAATCGTGGTATTATGATTGGCACAGATATTGTAGATTCAAGATACCGTTGCAGTATCCCGACAAAGTTCTGATCGGGGCCAAGGTTACGAACATCGAGGAAGACCGTTTTATGATGGGCTATGGCGTTTTCAGTACAAACCACCAGAAGATGGCTGCAGAAGGTGATGGCCTGATCGTAACATTCAATGATCAGGAAAACAAGAAGGTGCCCGTGCCGGATGAATTGCGGCAGCGAATATTGAATCTTGAGGGCATGGTAAAATCATAACAGGAAAGACCATTATCATTGCATCGACAGAAGGAAATATCACCGTTGATGGGCATCAGGAGGGAAAGATCGGGCAGAACGTCTATCGTAGAAAATAGGGATCCGTCGATTTCGGGTAGAAACGTGCAGTTTTGAGAGGGTGATTGTTCAGGTGATCGGGGGGATCCACACAGCTTCCTGAAGCCCGCGAAACGTTAACCTCGTCGGAGATGCTTTACTTCAATGCGTAATGATCACTGCGATTAATTATCTGAAATTGAGGACTCTTATGAAGCAAACGAATTTTAAAGAAAACGTGTGGCGAAAATAGGGATGATCGCCCCTTTTATCTTCACCGGTCGGTGGCCAGTGGCGGCGCAGCGGAAAGTTCGCTGATCTGCCGGTACAGCTCAGGCGTCATGTCAATCTCCAGCGACTTGAGTGAATCCTCCAACTGCTCGGTGTTGCGCGCGCCGATGATGGGGGCTGTGACCGCCGGATGATGGCTTACCCAGGCCACTGCCAGAGCGGCTGTACGATAACCGTTCTCCTGCGCGAATTGGACGAATTTCCGGACCGTCTCCTGGATCCGCGGATCGCCATATCGCTTCCGGTACATACTGTCTTCGACGAGTCTGCCTGCTGAAAGGGGTTTGTCCTGCAGATATTTCCCCGTCAGCAGCCCTCCGGCCAGGGGGTTGTAGGGGATCACGGCCAGATTTTCTGACGCCGCCATCGGCAGGATCTCGACCTCCGCCTGGCGCTTGACGAGATTGTACATGGGCTCGATGCACCGGAAAGGGTTCCATCCTTCGCGCCTGGAAATGGCCCGGGCCTTCATGATCTGCCAGGCCGCGTAATTGCTCGCGGCCGGATAGAGGACCTTCCCCTGCCTTACCAGGTCGTCCAGGGCGCGCAGGGAATCTTCCATGTCGGTCTCTTCGTCGAAGTGGTGCAGGAAATACACGTCGATATAATCGGTTTTCAGTCTGCGGAGGCTCCGTTCGACAGCGGCCATGATGTGGCGGCGCGAAGTGCCTCCCGCGTTGATGTCCGTGCCGATCCGGCCGAATACCTTGGTTGTGATCACGACTTCATCACGGCAGCCCTGGATCAGACCACCCAGGATCCGCTCCGATTCCCCTTTGGCATAGACGTTGGCGCAATCGAAGAAATTGATCCCCGCTTCGCGGCAGCGGTTGAAGATGGCCGCCGAGGCGGCCTCATCGGCCTCCTTGCCGAACGTCATGGTTCCCATGCATAGCGGCGACACCTTCACCCCCGTGCTTCCCAACAGTTTGTATGCCATCTTCATCTTCCTTGGTCTCCTTGCCGAAAAGATCTTGCCCTGTCCGGGGGGATTCGGAACCATGCCTCCGCAGGATACGGGCTTGATTCGGTGGCTGGCTCTTCCGTCGCTGCACGGATACGTTTTGCAGTCAGGTCAATCCATATGAAGATTGGTTTTATATGTCAAGCTGTTTCCGGTGTGATGTTGTCGGTGTAATGCGGCTTATCCCGAGGAAGGAGAATTCCCGTGCATCGGCGCGGATTCAGGACCGCGTCCGTTCCGCCGACCTGCGGGGCCGGGATTTCCCGGGGGACTGCTCGCCGTTCTTGCCAAGAGGGTTCAAATGTGTTAGAAGGACGCCGTTTTTAATAAGGACCTGCCTCACGTTCCATGTCCCATTTCTTAACAGACCGGAAGCTTTGTCGATATCAACGACCAGAAAAGGAGAAGATTATGTTCAAAACGGCCATCACTGAAATGTTCGGAATCCGGTATCCCATCATCTGCGGGGCCATGATGTGGCTCTGCAAACCACGGTTCTGCGCCGCGATCTCCAACGCGGGCGGCATGGGCAACCTCACCGCCGGGAACTATGAGACCGAGGAGGCCTTCCGGGAGGCGATCCGCGAGACGCGGAAGCTGACGGACAAACCCTTTATGGTGAACATCACGCTTCTGCCCTCCGTGCGGATCACCCCGGACCACCACCGGATCTACTGCCGTGTCTGCGCCGAGGAGCGGGTGAGCGGTATCGAATTCTCCGGAACGCCCGCGGACAAAGCCTGCGGACAGGAAACGGTGGACCTGCTGAAAAAGGCAGGAGTGAAGCTTTTCCACAAGGTTGGCGCCGTTCGTCACGCACTCCATGCTGAAAAGGTGGGCTATGACGGCATCTATGCGGCCGGCATCGAGGAGGGGGGACATCCGCTGAACGACGACGTGACGACCATGGTTCTGACCCCCAGGATTGTCGAGTCGGTGAAGATTCCGGTCGTGACCGTGGGCGGGATCGCCGATGGCCGGTCGCTCGCAGCCGCATTGGTGCTTGGGGCGCAGGGGGTCATGATGGCAAGCCGCTTCGTGGCGACGAAGGAGTGCGAGGTGCATGAAAACATCAAACAGGAACTCTTGAGGCGGCAGGAGCACGAAACGCTGATCTTCGGGAAGTCGATCGGCCTTCAGGGCCGTGCCTTGAAAAACCGGGTGATCGAGGAAGTTCTCGCGATCGAGGCGCGGGGCGGGGGGCTGGCGGAGTTGATCCCGCTTCTGGCCGGCCCGCGGATCAAGGAGGCCTGGGAGAAGGGCGAGGTGGATTACGCACCGCTGATGGTCGGCCAGTCCATCGGACTGATCCGGGACATCCCGACCTGTAAGGAGCTGATCGAACGGATGGCGGCCGAGGCCGAAGAACACCTGGAGCGTGCCCGCCGGATGATCCATACCGCCTGAAAAGGGCGGTCCGGATATCACCCCGGATCCTTCCCGGGATGTCCGATATTGGAAAAGGGGGAACCGTCATGAAAACGCGCATCACCGAACTCTTCGGGATCCGCTATCCCATTCTGCTCTCCGGGATGAGCTGGATCAGCGTTCCGGCCATGGTGGCGGCGGTGTCGAATGCCGGGGGGCTCGGCATCCTGGCCACGGGGCCGCTCGATCCGGTGCAGACCGGCGAAGCGATCCGGGAGATCCGGAGGCGGACGGACAGACCCTTCGGGGCCAACGCCTCCCTCATGCTTCCCGGCGCGACAAAGAACGCGGAGGTCCTTCTCGCCGAGCGGGTGCCGGTGATCAACTTCGCCCTCGGCAAGGGGGACTGGCTCGTCCGGGAGGCCCATGCCTACGGCGGCCGGGTCATCGCGACCGTAACCAATGCCTATCATGCCGGAAGGGCGAGAGATTATGGATGCGACGCGGTCATCGCGACGGGGCACGAGGCTGCGGGGCACGGCGGGCCGGCGACCTCGCTTGTCCTTGTCCCTTCGCTTGCGGACATGCTCGATATCCCCGTCATCGCAGCGGGAGGGTTTGCCGACGGCCGGAGTCTGGCGGCGGCCCTGGCGCTGGGGGCCGAAGGGATCGCCATGGGAACCCGTTTCATGAATACGAAAGAGAGCGCCCTGCATCAGAATTTCAAACGTTTGGCCATCGAGAAGGGAATCCAGGACACCCTCTACTCTCCCCGTTTCGACGGAATCCCCTGCCGGGTTCTGGACACCCCGGCGGCGCAAAAGGCGATCACGCGGCCGCTCAACCTGGCCGCGGCCTTTTTCAATGCCCGGCTCATCGCCCGGCAGATGCATCTTCCCTTTGCAAAACTCTGCGTCGGGGTCATCGCCTCCGGTTGGAAGACCGCCCGCCAAATGGCCTATTTCGCCAACGCCTTTCGCCGGGTGCTGGCCGCGACGGAGGCGGGGGATGCGGTAGAGGGGGTGCTCCCTGCGGGCCAGGCGACGGGTCTGATCCACGACGAACCCGCCGTGGCGGAGCTCATCTCCCGGATGGTCGCGGAGGCCGAGGCTGTAGGGCGGCGTCTGGCAGGCCAGTTCGGTTGAGGGAGACGGTATTATGCCGATCGACAGTCATGCGCACCTGGAGATGGAGCCGTTCGACGCTGACCGGGATGCGGTCCTCGGGAGGGCGGCGGCGGCCGGCCTGACGGCGATCATTACCGTCGGCACGACGATACCCGACTGTCAGAAGGCCGCGGCGCTGGCCCGTCTTCATCCGCAGGTCTATGCGGCCGTCGGCATCCATCCCCATGAGGTGAAGGGAATCAACTCGAAGACCTATGACGCCCTCCGGGCTCTTGCACGCCAGGAGAAGGTGATCGCCATCGGGGAGATCGGCCTCGATTTTTTCTACGACCTCTCCCCGCGGGAGGTTCAACTCAGGCGGTTTGTGGAACAGCTCGACCTTGCCCTTGAACTGGATCTGCCCGTGATCATCCACGACCGGGAGGCCCATGCGGAAACCCTCCGGATCCTGCAACAGCGAAAGGGACGTCTGCGGGGGGTTCTCCACTGCTTTTCCGGGGATGCGGAGATGGCCCGGGAGTGTCTGGAGTTGGGATTCTATCTTTCCGTGGCAGGTCCGGTCACATATAAGAAAGCGGATCAGCTCCGGGAGGTAGCGCGGGAGATCCCCGCGGAGAGGCTCCTGATCGAGACCGACGCCCCCTACCTTGCGCCGCAACGCTGGCGGGGAAAGCGAAACGAGCCTGCCTATGTCGTCGAAACGGCCCGCTGCCTGGCGCAGATCCGTGGGGTATCGGCCCAGGAACTGGAACGGTTGACGGCAGAGAACACCCGCCGGCTCTTCTGCCTCGGGCTTAAAAAATCGGCTTGATTTGGATGGCGGTTTGCAGTAAGGAAATAATCCAGAAGAGCAAGGGGTGCCGAATTTAAAGGCTGAGAAGATACCCTTTGAACCTGACCTGGGTAATGCCAGCGTAGGGAATGGCGGCTGTATTTTCCGTGCGTTGTTTTCAGGGCCATATCCCATCGGGGTATGGCTTTTTTGCGTTCCGGTTTCCCTCGGGAGACGGGGCTTTGGCGGAGAAGGCTCATGAAAAAGGTGGTTTTTGTCGTTTCCGGCGGAGATCTTGGCGATCCGGCCTTCCTCCGGGAACAGGCGGCGACGGCGGCGCCCGCGGCGGTGATCTGCGCCGATGGCGGGGCCCATTATCTCGCGGCCGCGGGGATCATCCCCGACCTCATCGTCGGCGACATGGATTCCCTGGATTCCGCAATCCTACAGTCGTACGAGGCGAAAGGCTGCAGGGTCATCCGCCATTCGCAGCGGAAGGACGAAACGGATACGGAGCTGGCGCTCCGGGAGGCCTTCCGGATGCAACCGGCGGAGGTCTGGATCTGGGGCGCTCTCGGATACCGCGTGGACCATCTGCTGGCGAACATCGCGCTTCTTACCCAGGGGAAGCGGGAGGGGATCGAGCTTAAGTTGATCGATGAGTGGTGCGAGGTGTTTCTGATCGATCGCCGGACGGTGATCACGGGAGAGGCCGGCCAGACCGTTTCCCTCCTGCCTTTTGCGGGACGGGCCGTGGGGGTCACGCTGACGGGATTTGAATTTTCTCTCACGAAGGCCTTCATGGAGATCGGCCAGCCCTACGGCGTCAGCAACCGCCTGATCGGGGAGCAGGGGATCATTGAGGTGGATTCGGGGTGCCTCCTTGCGGTGAGGTATTTTCGACCGGGGGTTTTCCCGGGGGAGGTGAAGGGATGAAGCCGGTTCGGATATTGACGATTGCCGGTTCCGATTCCGGCGGCGGGGCGGGAATCCAGGCGGATCTGAAGACGATCACCGTCCTCGGGGGGTTCGGGATGAGCGTCATCACGGCGCTGACCGCCCAGAATACCCTCGGGGTCCACGGCATCCACGACATTCCGCCGGCGTTCGTGGCTGCTCAGTTCGACGCGGTTGCGACCGACATCGGGATTGATGCGGCGAAGACCGGGATGCTGGCCACCTCCGAGGTTCTCCGCATCGTCTCCGGGAAGATCCGCCAGTACGGGATCGAGAATCTCGTCGTCGATCCGGTTATGGTGGCCAAGGGGGGGATGTCGCTGATCCGCGAAGAGGCGAAGAAAACCTTGATCGCTGAGCTCGTTCCGCTTGCCTTTGTTCTCACGCCGAACATCCCCGAGGCCGAGGTCCTCTCCGGGATCCGGATTGCGACCCTTTCCGACATGAAGGAGGCGGCGCGGATCATCGGTCATCTGGGAGCAAGGCATGTGGTCGTGAAGGGGGGGCACCTCGAGGGCGATGCGACGGATCTCCTCTACGACGGCCATGGATTCAGGACCTTCAGCGCGCCGCGGATCGCGACGGAGGACACCCATGGGACGGGCTGTACCTATTCGGCGGCGATTGCGACCTGCCTGGGTCGCGGGATGGACGTCCCCGGGGCCGTGACGGAGGCCAAGCGCTATATCACCGAAGCGGTCCGGCGCGCCTGGCGCGTGGGCGGGGGACATGGGCCGACGAACCACCTGGCACCGCTTTTCGCTTCCGCCGACGGGATCACGGCCGGAGAGCCGGAATCCTGGAAAACGATGGGATAGGGCTGCATCATGGAAGAAAAAACGCAACTGAGCGGCGTCAATCTCTTTTTCCTCTGGTTCGGCGCGGCCGTATCCGTCGCCGAGATCCTGACGGGGGGATACCTCGCGGAATTGGGGGCGGCAAAGGGGCTCTGGGCAATCCTTCTCGGGCACCTCGCGGGGACGTTGCTCCTTGTCCTCGCGGGGCTGATCGGCTTCCGGGAGAGGGTTCCCGCGATCATGTCCATGCGGATTTCCTTCGGGAAACAGGGTTCCTACCTGATCTCGGTCATCAACATCCTCCAGCTCGTCGGCTGGACGGCGATCATGGTCATCGAGGGAGGCACGGCGATGAGCGTGATTGCGGTCTCCCTGTGGCATTTCAACCATCCGATCCTGATGTCCTGCCTGATCGGTCTTCTCGTCGGCCTCTGGGTCTTCTGGGGGGTGAAGGGCTTCAAGCGGATCAATACCTTGGCTGCGGGTCTCCTCCTCATCCTGACGGTTGTGATGAGTTGGGTCGTCTTCACGCACCCGGCGGCGGCCGCAGAGGCGGTGAAGCAGAAGGGGGCCTTCGGGATGGGATTCGAGCTGTCGATCATCATGCCGCTGAGCTGGTTTCCCCTCATCTCCGATTACACCTCGCTCGCGAGAACGAAGAAGGGGGCGCTGATCGCCCCGTTCTGTGGTTATTTTATCGGGAGCTGCTGGATGTATGTGATCGGAATGGCCGGCGGCCTCCTGTCCGGATCCCCCGATCCCGCGAAGATCATGCTCGCGGCCAATCTGGGCCTCACGGCGCTGGCAATCCTGGGCCTCTCCACGGTGACCACGACCTTCCTCGATGTCTATTCCGCGGGGATTTCGCTCATCAACATCTTCCCGAAGGTGAACGACCGGATGGCGGCGGTGGGCTTTACCATGGTCGGCACGGCCATCGCACTGATCTTCCCGATCGAGCGTTATACGGATTTTCTCTACCTGTTGGGATCGGTCTTCTCGCCGCTGATCGCCGTCCTCCTCACCGATTACTTTGTCCTGAAGTGCGACAACCGCGGCCGCCGGGCCGATGCCGTGGCCACCGTCTCGCTTGCAGCGGGGATCGCCTTCTACTACCTGATCAAGGCCCATGAATTGCCCGTGGGCTCGACGCTCACGACGATCGTCTTCACCGCGGGGCTGCACTATGTTCTGCGGAGACGGCGGCGGTGAGCAGGCATCTTTGGTGAACGTGTCAAGAGAGACAGCCGCTGAGATTGTCCGCCGGCTGCGGGAGGCCGGTCATGAGGCCTTCTGGGTGGGTGGCTGCGTCCGCGATCTGATCCGCGGCGAGTCCCCGGAGGATTACGACATCGTCACCTCGGCCCGGACGGAGGAGGTCCGGCGGATCTTCTCCCGGACGATCCCCGTTGGCGAGCGCTTTGGCGTCTCCCTGGTCGTCGAGGAGGGAAGGCCTTACGAGGTGGCCACCTTCCGGACGGAGGAGGGGTACGAAGACGGCCGCCGCCCCGAACGCGTCGCCTTCGCATCGGCGGAAGAGGACGTGAGGCGGCGGGATTTCACGATCAACGGCCTGCTGATGGACCCGGCGACGGGCCGGATCATCGATCATGTGGACGGCCGCCAGGATATCGAACAAAGGATCATCCGTGCGATCGGGGACCCACAGGAACGGTTTGCAGAAGATCACCTGCGGATGCTCCGGGCGGTCCGCTTCGCGGCATCGCTCGATTATGCGATCGAACCCCTCACCTTCGCCGCCCTAAGGCGGCAGGCGGCCGCCGTTTCCCGGATCAGCGCCGAACGGATCCGGGAGGAGCTGACGAGAATCCTGACGGGCGGTGGGGCGCGCCGGGGCATGGAGCTCCTGTCGGAAAGCGGCCTTCTCCCTGAAATCCTGCCGGAAGTTCATGCCCTCCGCGGGGTCGAGCAGCCCCCGGTTTTTCACCCCGAGGGGGATGTCTGGGAACATACGTTGCGGATGCTCGCCCTGCTTCCCCAGCAGAAGGGAAAGGCCGATATGCGGCTCGCCTGGGCGGTTCTCCTCCACGATGCCGGCAAGGCGGTCACCCGGTCGGAAGATGCAGCCGGGACCCATTTCTACGGCCACGACCAGCGAGGCGCGGAAATTGCGGAGACCATCCTCCGGAGGCTCCGTTTCTCCAGGGATGATCTGGAGACGATCCTTTCCCTCATCAGGGGACACATGCTCTTCATGAACGTCCGCCAGATGCGTCCGAGCCGGCTGAAGCGGTTCCTCCGGATGCCCGACTTTGCCCTTCATCTGGAGCTCCACCGCCTCGACTGTCTTGGGAGCCACGGCCTGCTTGATCATTATGAGTTCTGCAGGCAAAAACTGGCGGAGTATACGGAGGAGGCGCTCCGGCCGCCCCGCCTGCTGACCGGCGATGATCTGATCGGAATGGGCTTTGCGCCGGGGCCGGTTTTCAAGGAGATCCTCCGGGCCGTCGAGGACGCCCAGCTTGGTGGCGAGGTTACCGACGCCGCGGGGATCCGCAATCTGGTCCTGAAGCGATGGGGCCATCCGAACCGCCGGGACGCCTGATCCGGATGGATCCAACCGGTTGTCTGATCAGCACCCTCCTGATTCCCGTCAATCAATTTCTGCCGGTTTCCCATTTCCGGCAGTCGTAGAATGAAATCTGTTCTGCGTTCTCGGGGTACCGTCCGCAGTTGAAATAGCGCCAGAAGAAGGAGCCGTAGCTGATGCACCGGTTCCGTTTTACGTCCAGCATGGGGCAGGATCTCAGGGTGCAGCATCGGGTGCAGCCGTTGCAGGCGCCGTCATTTTCGGGCCAGGAGGCGCGGATGCGAACCCGCGAGCGGTCCGGTCCGGTCATCGGCGGCGCGGTCAGGGGGATGGTGAACATGCTGCGGTAAGCCGGATTCCGAATCCATTCGGTGAGGAGTCGCCAGCCGCAGACGGTGATAGGGAAAAAAAGCCGACGGTATTTTAAAAATTTGAAATCGTTGAAAAAATACCATGTATAGAGGGGACCCAGAAGGTAACCCAGAAGGGTACCCGAGGCCGTGCCGGCCAATGCCGTGATGATAAACAAAATCCGGGCCGCCGCCCATTGCGCTTTTTGCAAAATCCGTGGCATCTCTTCCTCAGAAAAAGGTCCAGTACCCCATCAACCCCGCCATATTCCCGATCAGGAAATGCGAGAGGCTCACGCCGACGAGGCTTTTTTGCCGGTTGTACATCCAACCCCACAGCCAACTGGTCAACAGTGCCGCGAGGGCGAGGCTGATCGAAGAATAGACATGCAGGGATCCAAAAAGGAAAGAGGTGACGAGGATGGCCAGAAATCCGCCATTTTGTCCCGCAAACAGACGCTCCAGCGTACTCTGTACGGTTCCCCGGGTGATGAGCTCCTGCAGCGGGGCAACGACGATGTAACCGATATAGGAAAAATCAAAGTAACGCAGAGAGACAAGCTGCGTTTCCCGGAAGATCTCCGGGTGGGATGTATTGACAACGATTTTGAAAAGCAGAAGCAGGACGATGACAACACCGGAGACGGCCAGGGCTTCAAGAGAGGATCGCTTCCAGCCTTCGAGGGTGATCCCGAAGTTCTTCAGGGGCAGATGGCTGTTGATGATCATCCGGATGACGATCGCCAGGGTGATGATTTCAATCCCTCGGGATATGTATTCCCGGATGCCCTGCACAAATGCATGGCCGGCCATGAAGCCGGAATTAAGGAAACCGAGGATGAACGTATAGATGGTGATAAGCAGGACCACGTTGACAAAAATCGAGGCCAACTGCGTTCGGATCCGGTTGAGATCGTCGAGATGGGCCTTTTTTTCACAAAGTTCCTCGATCGTTTGCTCCAGTGCGTATTCACGCGCCTCCACCTTGACCGACATCATCCCGAACGCCTCCGCCAATTCTGCGATTTCCGTCGGGTTCATCTTCTTGTCCGTCAGATTAAAAATACGGTCCACATTCTTGAAGGAACCGGCGATGATTTCTCGGGCATGCTCGGTCAGGACGGCCATTGCCATGGTAATGTTCTGATTCATCGGACGCTTTATAGTCAAGACGCAATGGCATGTCAAACAAAACAAATCTTCACGGAGTGCTTGCATTTTTCTTCCGGATTCATAAGTATAACGGCGGCGGAATCGGATGCTGTTGCATCGGCAACGGGGCGGGGTTTCATGATGGACAGGCAGCTTTACAGGGTGGCGCTTCTTTTCTTCGGAATTCTACTGATTATCCCGGTCGGGGGATGCGGCCGTCCAGACGTCCGCCCTGGCGCCCCGCCTCTTCCCGCGCCGGGGCAGGCTGCGGAAAAAGGGGCGCTGCCCCGCCTGGGCTATACCATTCAGGCGGGGGCCTTTGCCAATGCGGAAAACGCCGCTCGCTTGACCCGTTCCCTGCAGGAGAAGGGGCTGGATTCCACCTATTTCGTGGCGCGTCGGGGGTTCTACAAGGTCCGCTTCGGCAATTTCCCCACAAGGGAGAAGGCCCGCGCCCGGGCTGACGAACTCCGGAATGCCGGAATCATCGAGGAATTTTATGTCGTCAGCCCCGAGGAATACGCGGTCGCCCAGAGGGAGGCGCGGGGGGATGCCTACCTCCGGGAGGAACTGGTCCGGTCCGCCCGGAGCTTTCTCGGCGTTCCCTACCTCTGGGGGGGAAGATCCGCCGAAACCGGCTTTGATTGCAGCGGCCTGACCATGACCGTCTATCAGTTGAACGGTTTGGATCTCCCCCGGACGTCTCGGGAGCAGTTCGGGTCGGGAACCCCTGTGGACCGCTCCTCCCTGGAGAAGGGAGATCTGATTTTCTTTGCCGCCGCGGGAGACAAGGTTTCACATGTCGGCATCTATGCCGGAAACGGACTCTTCATTCACGCCTCGGGCAGGGGGAAGAAGATTCGCACGGACCCGCTTGCGAAAGAATATTTCAGCCGGGCGTTCGTCGGGGCGCGTTCCTACCTCTAACCATATCAACAGGCTGAAACGCCACACGGCGCCGCTGATCCGGGGGCGCTTTTTTTTCATGTCGCCGGTTGATTAATGCCCGCTTTTTTAGTATGTCATTCGCTGCATGATGACGAGGTTTCGGGAATGGTCTTTCCCAGGGTCCGGAAAATTTCCGAATCGTCATTCGTAAAGACCTGTTTTTCGATTTTTTGGTTTCCCATCCGCATTGGTACAGAGGGGTTATGCCTTTCCAGATCTGCCTGACGGTCCTGATCTGCCTCATCCTGGGGATCTCCGGTTGCATGAAGGCGGCGGCGCCGAAGCCCGCGGCGCCTCCGACAGAACCGCCGCCAAAGGCCGAGTTGAAGGGTCCTTATGATTCCGAAATCCCGGCAGAGTTCCTCGATCTGCTTCGTCGCGTTCCCGTGCCCGCCGGCGAGGCCGTTCCGCTGACCTTTCTTGCCGTGGCCGACCACTTTGCCGGGCGGGGGGAAGAGGACAGGGCCCTCCATTTTCTCGACAGGGCCGCCGACGAATTTGTCCGGGGAAATAACCGGAGCGGTGAGGCCGGGGCCTGGAGTCGGAAGGTCCTTCTGCTGTCGGATTTCGGCCGGGAGGCAGAGGCGCGGGAACTCATCCGGGGGGGCGGGGAATCATGGACGGCGCCGCCGCTCAGGGCCTTTCCCGGGTATCTTGAAGGCCATCGCGCCCTGCTGCAAGGGGATTTTCCCCGCGCCATTTCAGCCCTGAACCGGTCTCTTCAGGATAACGCAACTTTCCGCGGGGATGCTTACCTCCTGAAGCTGCGGCGGGATACGGAACTGGACGCGGGGATCGCTACGATCCTCGCCGAGTGCGTACCCGGACTGATTTCGGCCGCCGGTCCGGCCGGGATGCCGGCAATTGGCGCCGGTCTCGCCGCCGGCGCGGACCGTCTGCGCAAGGCTCTGGTCCTGAATCAGGAACTTTATCAGACCAAAACAGCCCCGCTTCTTCCCGCAGCCGATTTCCAGAAATTCGAGGCCGAGGCACATAACTTTCTGGGGCTGGGGGCGGGGATGAGGGGGGACGGGGCAGAGGCGTTCCGGCATCTCCTCCATGCGGGAGAGTTGTCGCGGAAGGCCGGTTTTCCGGTAGGGGAGATCCGCAGCCTTCTGTTCCGCGGAGAACTCGGTCTCCGGGGGGAATTCGGAACCGAAGGCCGGCAGGCAGCCGAGTTGCTCCGGGAGAGGACGGACCGTCGGGGTGCGTCGCCCTATCGGATCTGGGCGAGGTTCCTGCTGGCGCGATATGAGGAAAAAGAGGGGCGGAAATGGGAGGCGATCCGGCTTCTTGAGGAGGCGGCCGGAGTCATTGAGGCTCAGCGATCCCTGTTGGCGGCGGACATGTTCGATGAGGTTTGCCGCCGCCAGAGACGGTCGGTCTATGAATCCCTTGTCAAGCTCCTGGCCGGAGAGGGGATGGCCGCAGAAGCCTTGAGGGCGGCGGAGGCAGCCAAGGCGACCACGACCGTGGATCTGCTGATCGGACAGGAGATCGGACGGACGGACGGCGAACGAGAGTTCCTGCGGCAGGAAACGGTGGTTGGCGGAGAGATTCGGGATCTTCAGAGACGCATCCTGCAGATCTCCGATGAGGCGATTGCCGGTGGATCTCTGGAGCGGCTGAAGCATGCCGAAGAGACCTATCGTGAGCTGCTCGGCCGGATCGGCGCAGCCGACAAAAGGCTTTTCTCGTTGATCGCCGTGCGGGGTGTCGATTCGGTCGCCCTCCAGCGCCTCCTCGATGAGAATACCACCCTTTTCGACTACTTCTCGACAAGGGACGGCCTGTATGTCTGGGCCATTCACCGGGAACAGGTTCACCTGGAGCGGATCGATCTCCCGCGGGAGGAACTGCGGTCCTTCGTACTCTCCTTTCTTGCCGCGATCCGCGACCGAAATAAAAGAAAGACGGAAAACCTCTCCCGCAGGGCCTACGATCTGCTGCTCAAACCGATCATTCCCTTTGTTTCCGGGGAGAGGATCGGTTTCATCCCCGACGATGCGCTGTCCTACCTTCCCTTTGCGGCCATGAGTTACCGGGGAAGGTTCCTCGCCGAAGGCTTTACCATCTTTTATCTTCCCGAGGCCGCCCTGCTCGAACAGGTCTTGGGGGAAACAGGGACGGCGGGCCTGCGTATCCTGGCTTTTGGGAACCCTGATCTGGAAAATGACGCGCTGGATCTCCATTTTGCCGTCCAGGAGACGGAACGGATCCGGAAGCGGATCGGCGGCACAACCGTTCTGCTTCGTCAGGAAGCGTCGGAAGCGAAGGCGGGGGAGATGCCGGCCGGTTATGATGTCCTCCACTTTGCCGTCCGGGGACTCTTCTCCCCGGAAGAGATCCTGCATTCGGGCCTGTTGTTGACGCCGGGCGCCGGGCAGGACGGCAGGCTGACCGTCCGCGAGATCTTTCGCCTCCGGTTTCAGGGAAGGGCGGTTGTGCTGAGCGGATGCGATCCGATTCCGGAAAAGGATCCGGAAGGAAAGGGGCTGATCTCCCTGCAGCGGGCGTTTCTGAGCGCGGGGAGTCCTTCCGTGGTTTCGACGTTGTGGCTCAGCGACGACAAGGCGGTTGGACACCTTCTGGATCTTTTTTACCTTCAACTGGGGAAAAAGGAACCCCTGGCCGATGCGCTGCGGGCGGCGCAGCTTCATCTGCTTCGGGAAGGGTATCCTCCGTATGTCTGGGCGGCGTTTGTGCTGACCGGGAAATACTGATTACGGCTGATTATAAACCTTGCCGGCCGCCCCGGCGGTCTGTTCAAGAAGGGAGAATCATGGATAGCGAAAATTTACTGGTCACGGGAGGGTGCGGTTTTATCGGAAGCAACTTCATCCGCCATCTGCTTGCGAAAGAGGGCTTCCGGGGGAGGATCATCAATGCGGACAGCCTGACCTATGCGGGGAATCCCGATAATCTGAGCGGCGTCGCAGAAGCATATCCGGGACGGTACTTCTTTGAAAAGGCGGACATCTGCGACGCGCCCATGCTCAAGGCCATCTTTGCCCGCTACGGGATCGACGCCGTCTGCCATTTTGCCGCCGAGTCCCATGTGGACCGTTCCATCAAACGACCGGACAGCTTCATTCAGACCAATATCATCGGGACATTCAATCTTCTTGAAGTGGCAAGGGCCGCCGGCAGCCGCTTCCGGCTTTTCCACCACATCAGCACCGACGAGGTTTACGGGAGCCTGGGGAAGGAGGGTCTGTTCACCGAAGAGACGCCCTACCGTCCGAACAGCCCCTACTCCGCATCCAAGGCCTCCTCCGATCATCTCGTCCGGGCCTACCATGAAACCTACGGCCTGCCGACTACGATTTCCAACTGCTCGAACAACTACGGCCCTTATCAGTTTCCCGAAAAACTGATCCCGCTGATCGTGCTGAATGCGCTCGAGGGAAAACCCCTTCCCGTGTACGGGGATGGCAAGAATGTGCGGGACTGGCTTTACGTCACGGACCACTGCGAGGCGATCCGGACGATCATGGCACAGGGGAGGCGCGGAGAGACCTACAACATCGGCGGCCATGCGGAGATGGAAAATATCGCCATCGTGGAGATGATCTGCGATCTGGTGGATGAACTGGCGCCGGGAGCGGGTTCCCGGCGGCGCCTGATCACATATGTTGCGGACCGGCCCGGTCACGACCGGCGTTACGCCATCGATTTTTCGAAGCTGCACGGGGAACTGGGCTGGTCTCCCGCTGAATCCTTCGTCTCGGGTCTCCGGAAGACCGTACGCTGGTATCTCGAGAACCGGGGCTGGAGCGATCGGATCCGAAGCGGCGCGTATCAGTCCTGGATCCGGGAACAATATGGAGAGCAGCCGGACTGATCTTCATATCGGGTGGCAGATGATCCATATTCTGTTTGACAATAGCCGGCATTCACATTAGATACATCCCGCAAATAACATGTGACCGATCTTCTCATGATGGCAGGACACCGTTGAAGGAGGTGCCGTTGGTCGAAAAGTCTTTTTTTTACCTGATGGAAAATGAAGAAGAAAAGGATCGCCTTGAAAAGAAAACGGATCCTTTGGCTTTGCGCAAACAGGCCGAGTGGTGCGGCATCAAACCCGGTCAGCATCTCCTGGATTTGGGCTGCGGCCCGGGCAAAACGACCGCGCTTCTCTACGACCTGATTCAGCCGGGCGGATCGATCCTGGGGCTGGATGCATCCCCGGAACGGATTGCCCATGCAAAGAAGCGCTATGGGGACAAAGCGGGGATGGAATTCGCCGTCCATGATATCCGGAGGCCCTTGAACGGTTTTGGTCAATTCGATGCCGTATGGGTAAGATTTGTGCTGGAATATTACCGCCGGGAAAGTGAGGAGATTGTTCGGAATGTAGCGGACAATCTCAATCTGGGCGGCTTCCTGTATCTGCTGGATCTGGATTACAATTGTCTCAGTCACCATGAACTGCCGCCACCCATGGCGAAAATTATTCCCGAAATCATTCACCGTTTGGAAGACGTCTATAATTTCGATGCCTATGCCGGCCGCAAGCTATACGCGCATCTTTTTGATCTGGGCTTTGAGAATATCGAGATCAATGTCACGGCCCATCATGTGATTTATGGTGAGATTCGAGATGTGGACAGTTACAACTGGACGAAGAAAATTGAAGTCATTGCCCCGCGTTTGGTGGATCTATTCGAGACATATCCCGGCGGATACGAGGGGTTTTTCGTGGATTTCCGCAAATTTTTTCATGATCCCCGTCGGTTTACCTACACCCCCCTGATCATGGGTAAAGGAATGCGGCCTTATGCTGATTGATCAGCATCATCCAGAATATCTCTGATTTTTTTGCTCATGTCCTCAATATAATATGGCTTTTGAATGAAGGCCTTGGCCCCGGCGCTGAGGATGTCTTCTGTTTTTACATTGGTCGTGTTCCCGCTGGCAATCATCACCTTCATCGCGGGAAAGATCTTCAGTATTTCCACAAGGCATTTTTCTCCCCCCATTCCGGGCATCATCAGATCCATGATGACGATGCCGATGCGCTCCCCCTCCCGGTTGATCGTGACCAGTGCGTTTTCCCCGGACGATGCGGTCAAAACATGATAACCGAGAAACGACAGGAGCTCCTCTCCGGTTTCGAGAAGAGACGGTTCGTCATCTACCAGCAAAATGGTTTCGTGCCCCCTGGATAAATCTGGCTTTTTGCTCATTTCCATCGTTTCTTCAGCCACCATGATATCCAAAGTAGGAAGGTATAGCTCAAATGTCGTTCCCTCACCCGGTTCACTGGTGCAAAAGATGTATCCGTTGTGATTCTTGATGACACCATAAACAACGGACAGCCCGATACCCGTACCCTTGCCGGTCTCCTTGGTTGTAAAAAAAGGTTCAAAGATTTGATCCAGGTTTTCTTTTTTGATGCCGCATCCCGTATCGGAAATTCTCAACAGAACATAATGGCCCGCGTTTATCATCATGTTGTCCCGTTCAAGAGGGGTGGCGAGCCCGACATTTTTGGTCTCAATGCTCAGTTCACCACCTTCGGGCATGGCGTCTTTTGCGTTCACCGCCAGGTTCATGATGACCTGTCCCAACTGAGTCGCATCCCCGTTGATGAGGCGGAGATTGTCAGCCAGATTCAACCGGATGGTAATCGTTTTGGGGAGGGTGCCGACCAGGAGTTCATAATAATTCTTGATCTCTGCGTTAATATCGATGGGGACCAGTTTACTTTCGACCTTTCTGCTGAAAATGAGCAGTTGCTTGATCAGGTCCGTGGCCCTTTTTGTTAAGGAATTGATATTCGAAAGATACTTCCAATCAGGATCAGACTCCGTCTTTTTCATGGTCAGCAGTTGATTGTAAGCGCTGATCGCCTGTAAAATATTGTTAAAATCATGAGAAATACCGCCGGTAAGCCTGCCCAGCGCGTTCATCTTGGAGGTATGGCGAAGTTGAGATTCCAATTTCCGTTGTTCCGTGACATCTTTCAAAGTACCGACGATGCCCATCATTTCTCCCGCAGCATTGAGATTGGGGGCGAGGCTCATGTCGAACAATCGCACCGTACCGTCCAGGGACAGGAGTTTTCCCTCGAAATTTTTTATGGTTTTTTTGCGTTGCTTGATTCCATCAAACGCTTCTAAAAACAGTCCCGCATCATCCGTCTTCATAAATTCGGTAAAATGTTTTCCAATGATATCTTCTTGTGCATATCCCATAATTTCAACGGCGGCCGGATTGATGTAGGTCAGGAACCCTTCGTTGTCCGCCGTGTAGATAATGTCCGGCGAGTTTTCACTGAGGGTGCGGAAACGTTCCTCGCTTTCCATGATCTGTTGCAGGGATTTGGCATTGTTGATGCTGATGGCGATCTGAGGAGCAATCCCCATCAACAGGCTTACCTCACTTTGGTTGTGCGGTCTGTGGGATCGATAGTTATCCACCGCCAGGATGCCTTCCGATCTTCCCTCGTAGATAATGGGAACGCAGATAAATGAACTTACACCCAACGTTTCGACCCAATTGGCACTCCGCGGGGAGATATCGTTTTGCACATTGTTGACGTCGTTTACCAAAATGGGCTCTTGTCGTTTGAACGCGATCACGAAGGGGCCCTTCGATTTGGGGTTATCCAGATGGAATTGCGTCTCTTTTAAAATCGTTTCAAGCTCGGGACTGTATCCGTAACCGTTTATATAGACAAGCCTTGTCTTGTCCGGGTTGGCGAGCATGATCATGCCCCGGTCGAAATCGAGCCTTTTCTGCAGCGTCTCCATCACAAACTTCAGCAGTTTGTCGATACTCAGAATGCTGGTTACGGCCTGACCGATCTCTTGCACCAGGAGCGCATTGTTGTAGCCGATCGTGATCTGATCGAGAAGACGGTTGGCGGTATCGCCCTGCAGTTGTATTTTTGCATAAATATCGTTTTTCTCGATAGATTGAGCGTAATAAGATATTCCAAAGATAATGCCCGCCAGCACGGACCCCAAAATTACAAGCGATCCCAGGGAAAGCAAAAAACCGAAGAGAACCATAATCAAGAGGGAAGGAATCGCTATATAATTTCGGATCCGTCTCCATCTCAAAAATGTGGGTTCTTCCCAACTGAGGATGTATTGGCAATGGCTGCCGCCTTCGTGGATACAGACCGGATGTTCCAGCACGGGTAGTTTGTTGATGAAAGGTACCGCCACGGCCTCGAAGCTGCCCTTGCGATTCTCGCACTGGTAAGGCTTATCGATAACGCCATCGAGTGTTTTAGTAATGATTTCAACCTTGTTTCGGCTGATTTTTGTTGTCTGGAAAGTCAAGCCGCGATTCAGGTAAGAGGCGATCTTTCCCAGCATGCTATAGGCCTGGATAGGTGTAATGAAACCCATCACGAACTGACGGATCGCGTTGAGGGACCGGGAAGATGCCATGTAACGCCCGGCCTCCCGGAAGATCGAAGGATCATCGGTTTGCCTCATCACGGCATCGTGAAAACCGTCCACCTGCCGTTGCGTCAACCAGTGTCCCTCGTCCTCGACCTCATAGGGGGTAATATTGGAATTTTTCAACACCTCTTGGATGTCGATGTCGGGCCGGACATTTTTGAAATACTCTAAAAAAGCGCTGATGATTCTGCTGTTATAGAGACGCGGTTCTTGCATCTGCTCTCCTTAATCAAATCTTATCCGAAACTTCCGTCCAAGATGTTCGACGTATTCATTTCCATATTGCATATCCAGAATCCACAGGAGGTACTGTTTCTTCTCATAACCGATACCCGCTCTCTCTGCATAGTCTTCCGGCGAAATCAGCAATGAGACTGATTCCACGGAACGATTGCCGGTCAGTTCAGAGATTGCGCTGAAAAGGATGTCCGGGTGCATATCCGGGTCGACGACAAACACTTTGAACCCATTCAACAGGTTCGATAAATTGATTCCGGCATCGGATTCTTCCGCGATGATGAAGGCCTTCGGTTGATCGAGATAGGTCAATGCAAACGTTTGCCATTTTCGGATAAATCCGTTCCCGGCAAACACCTCTTCGATGGATGGCTTGTTTTGCAGTCTATCACGCTTGAGGATTGACCAAAAGAGGCCGCCGGAATGATTTCTGTAGAACTGCTCAAATTCCCAAAAGTCCGAGTCGGAACAATCCCATAACGACCAGCCCGGGGGGAGAATCTTCGCTGTTTTGTCCAACGGGTAGGTAAGATAGGTGAACAGATCGAGAGAACAATGCTGCGAATTGCCATGGTCCTTGGCGAACCCCCCAAAAACCCGCGCCGGAAACTTATTCTCCGGGCGAAAATAGGTAATGACGTAGTCCGTGTTGGCAGAGGGAAAGCGGTGAAAATCATTTAAGTAATAGATCAATTGTTTCAACACGACCAGACCGATCGGTCTTCCATCCAGCGGCCGGGCGGCGTGATGGTGAACCATCCAGGTCCGATCATAGGCCCTCAGCATGGAGACATGACCATAGATACGCCCGTTGACCTGATAGGTAAAATGTTTGGCAATCCCCGGTGCTCCTTCGTAGAGCCTCCGATAGGTCTCGCGGAAATTATCCTTGAATGATTGGATGAGCTTATATTTCTTCGGATAGATAAAATCAGTATCGAAAAAAAACTCCCAGAGTGCATCCAGATTGACCTCGTTTAACATGCCCGTATCAGCGCCCTGCATGTTGTTCAGAACCTGGGTGAGATGATTGTAGTTGGTCAAATCCATGTCCAGGATCACGAGACCGAAACGTACCTGATCGCCTTCCTCTTTACGATAAATAACCTGGGCTTTGCAGCGAATCTTGAGAATCCCGGCATAGGTGATGGTCATGTCGGGGATGATCATCCCCGGAATCAGGACCACTTCATTGGATTGATAACTGACCGAAAAGCCGGAGGTGGAGATATCGTAGATTTCGTGTTGCACCTGTTTCTTGATAAAAGGATGCTCAAAGAGCGCATGGAGGGGGGGAGAGCTCTGCCTGCGGGGATTTCGAAAAGCATTGGCCCTGAATCGCTGTATCTGATCATGCGTGGGGTTTACAACAATCTCCCGGCTTCGGCCGTCCTGTTTCTGATACATGCAGTTGCAATTGCCCGAGTAAATAACGTCCTTGCCGTCGGACAGGCGGATGGTGGCTGGCGCATCGACATTAAACCACTGAAACGAAGAGGGTGAGTCGGATTGAACACGTATGCAAAAGGCATGGGGACCAAAATCAATCAATACTCCCTCCGCCTGGAAACCGTTTTGCCACAGCTCGGCTTTGACGCCTTGACAGGGGAAACGCGGGGCCTGTCGTTGGCTGATCACAAAACTTTGCTCCGGAAGTTGAAAGGTCAACCCATTGCTGTTTGTAACGGACATTCCGGCGGGGACCACGATAATGGACTGGTCATGGGAGATCACCAGATATTGGAAATGGTGATCTCCCAGATTGTAAGCGGCATAGGCCTGATTCCAGTGACAGGTTAATTCATCGCCCAAACAGGGTTCGGGATGAGCCTTGACCAAAATCCCTTCTTCATACTGGGGATGTTTGAGGAGCACATAGAGATGATCTCCCTTGAAATGTAAATAGTTAAGAGTGTTTGTCAGTTTCTTTTTGTCGATACAGTCTGCGGATGCCATTGTTCGGATCAGGTCGTTGTGGCGGAACAACCAGGGAGGCAGCAATGTTTCCGCATTCGGCTGAATTTCGAGAAATATTATGTTGTCGATAACGCCTCTGGTCTGCTCGTGATTATGAATTATAAGGTCTATATATCTTTGGAGATAATAACTGCATTTGCGGAGCGGGATCATACATACTGACATCATTATTTGCAAGGAAAAAATATTACGTTGTCAAAATTATTGACACACGGGAACGTGTCTCCTATACTCCACCGCACATGCGCAAATGACGATGACAAGGATTGTCCATGAATCCCTATGACCCGTATGCCGTGTCTTCCCGCCGTATGTCAACTTTTCGGTTTGTAGGTATTTTTAGACTTATGTAGACGAATCGGTCCTGTTATGTCCTGAGGCCTGCGATCGGAGAGAGCAATGATTGGTCAGGAGAACATAATAAGCAATATTAATGATATAGAACATATCAAGGAAGCCAGGAGAGCCAGCCGAAGAAAGACTTTGGCCATGGTAACGACGCTGGATGGACAACCCATCGATGCAAACACCCTGATGATGAACATAAGCCTCAGCGGGGCTTATATTAGAACCGATCACCCTCCGCCCGTGGGCACACGCTTCATGAGTCAGATACTCCTTCCCAATGGATTTAAAAACCCGATCATGGTCGGCGGACGGGTTGTGCGCTCAGACGATTACGGAATTGGCGTCGTATTCGAAGATCTACAATCCCGCGACCGTTCGCTGCTCCGCGGATACGCGAGCTTTCTCGAATTGGACGATACCGTCGTTTCGCTCCAGAATTCGATTCCGAACGTGCTCAGCGGGAACCTGCTGCCGATCAGCGAAAAACAATGGATCCGGGAGCGGTTGCATGCCGCTGCGCAATGTGATGTTAAGATTCTTGTTGCTCTGTCGGCCACGTCGGGGTCATGGTTCGAAGCCCGTCTCGACTTTACCCAGGACATCCTGAATCTTCGGGACCTTGAGCGGCCGATCCCGGGAAAAAACAATGTCATCTACTGTGCCGTGCTGGACGGTCCGCTTCACGCTGTTTTCGAGGGACTTGTGGTTGAACATGGAGATCACCCGAAGATATTGTTTCCGGAACGAATGTATCACAACGATCGCCGGTGCAGTCGTCGAATGCTGGCGGAGGGCACATGGCTGAGCTTTCAGGCGCCGCATACGAGTAATGGGGTGATAAAGATACCGGCGGTGGATGTGAGCGAGGGGGGATGTTCCGTCCTGCTGCCGAAGAACAGCCTGATCGCTGTCGGGATGAGGTTTCCCGCGATCGAGCTGCTCGAGGGACAAAAAATCAGCCGCCATGACGGCGCCACTGTGACAAGGATTGTGCCTGCTGGGCAGGAAGGTTATTTGCAGATCGGCCTGAACTTCATCGACTCGACGATTGAACGTGACGCCTTTTCAAAAATTCAAAACAGAACCGTCCGGTCCACCCCTTGGGCGAATCTCAAGCGGCTGGGGGGGCTGACGAGCAAGAGAGTGGCGGACCTGCTTGGCGTCAAAGCGGAGTCGGCCCGGAAACCGGTCTACGTGTGCCGGTACAACAATACACGGCGGGAACAGGTCGTCGGCATCGTAGACGCCACTTTCGATCTCCATGACGTATTTCCACCGGTCGACGTGGCGGTGTTGATTTGCCAGCCGTTCCAAGTCCGCAAGGAGGTGTTTAACCTGCTGTCCCGGACGCTCATGGACAACTTCAAGCGTGATGGTTTAAACGGGGTCGTGCTGCGCTTCGACATGACGCACATGGTCGGTGAGAGTAAATCGGATCCCGAACCGGAAGACGCTAACGCCGCCTATTTCTACAACTGGACCTACTCGACATATGAGTCCGACATGCTTGGCGGTCTGGCCTTTCTTGAACGGCGGTTCCAACCGGCCAAGCGAGTGCTGGTCTCGTTTTCCGTGGCCGCCATTCCGGCCCGGCGTCTGATCGCCGACGGCGCAAAGCCTGGAGTCGACATGTGGATCGCGCCGTTCGGCTGCCCGGATGGGCAGGATCAGTGGAAGTTTTTGCTGGCGGGTGTCGACCTGTTCCAGAAATATTTAAACGGCGAAAAGATCGAACCGGTTTACATCTTCGGACGGCGCGGCGATCCGAACGAAGTCATCCGTGATGCGGTCCACCGCAAGATGGCTTTCCTCGAAGAGGCCCGTGATGACATGTCGAAGATTCAAATTCCAGTCAGTTGGATTTTGGGTACATACGACTTCGTCGTTACACGTGAACGTGTCCGCCAAATGCTGAATGCACCTGGCGGTGGGCCGCGGGAGATCATCGAACTGCCTTCCGGCCACCTGCTCAAGACCGGTCCGGAGGCGATTGAGTCATACAAGCTGATTTATGAACTCGTCGCCAAGCACCTGTTTGGTATTGACAGGCCGTCGGCGGAACCCGATATGGCCCGTTACGCAAAACAGAACGAGTCCGAATGGGCCCGGATCAAACGGACGCGAATCAAGAACACGGTGGAGTTCTGGAATACCCATCTGTTCGGCGCCAGTGAAGGCGTCGAAGGCTACGACATGTTTCTGTATAATCCCGACTATGTTGACTTTATAAAAAGGCAGGCCAGGCTGCTTGATGTGAAACCAGGGGATAGAGTGGCTGACCTTGGTTGTGGAACCGGAAATCTGTCGCTGGCGTTGCTGGATGAGATCACTGCGGACAGTCGGCCTGTATTGATGACCTGTTGTGATCTGGTGCCGAAAGCCGTTCAACGAACCAAAGAAAAAATTGATCAAAAAATGAAGCAGGCCGATGGCCAACTGGATAATGTATGGGTCGATTACCGAATTATGGATCTCGAAGCAGCGAGACTTACACCGTTGAAGGATTTTTTATCAGGTAAATTTCACGGACCGATTGCCCTTACCAGACGGGTAGAGGGCCTCGAGACATCAACGCTTCGTAAAATCGCTGCAAGCTATGGGCCCCGATTACATGAGATTCTCCATGGCTCATCAGCAGAGATTCAGGAGGTTTTGGGGCTCTGTCCCTCGTTTGAGCAGATGGAGGCTGAGGCCGTATTGGATCTTTCAATGGCCACTCGATTCCTCCAGGACAACACTCTGCCCGAAGACCTTCGGCCCGGCTGCCAAATGGCCAAACACGCCGGTGATCTTGCATTTAAGCATCTTAATTTCGGCTATGCCAGTCGAGACTGCCATATTAATTGTTCCTCGGACGCCTTTGACAAGCTGGGGGCTTCGATCGTTCTTCCATACCTGTATGATTCAGAGTCGGTTATTCGTGAGTTCTACCGCATCCTGGCACCGGGGGGTGTGATTGTCCTGTCCAGTCCAAAGCCGAATTTTGATTCATCCAAGGCCTATATGGAGGAAGCCCAGTCCATCGCCCGGCAGACAGACATTGACGAACATCAAAGGGGTCGATTGCTCGCAAGTTTACGCGAACTGGCTGCCTTTGTCCAACACGTACTTGAAATGGCGGACGAAGGCAGATTTCGTTTCTTCAGCTCTGACGATTTGATAAACCTGATGAGTCAAGCCGGCTTCATCAACATTCTCACGGTTGAGGCTCTCGGCGATCCGCCGACGGCGGTGATCGTGCGTGCAGAGAAGGCAAAATGAGAGATAAAACGCCCCGAGAGATAGCGTCCGATCGAATCTTTGAAGAGATTCACACGCGGGAAAGGATCGATTTGGTCGTCTCGCGGGCCAAATACCTGCTGGTGGTCGGCGGCGTCTTTTATCTGTTTTTCTGGAGCCTGGATTGGGTCACCGCTCCTAAACTCGCTGCCACCTTTTTGATGATTCGTCTCGGTGTGGCAGCAAGTTTCGCGGTCGGTCTGATTCTGCTGAAGTCGCGTTTCGGCCGAAGGATCGCCATCGCTTTACTCATTTTCTTGGCCTATTTATCCATTCTCGGGGTCGTTGTCATGACGACCATGCTGGGTGGATTCAGCAGCTTTTATTACATCGGGATTATCTTCATCCTTTTCGTCACCGGCCTCTTTTTCCCGTGGACCGCCCGGGAAACCATACTCTATGGGTTCTCGTCCAGTGTCACGTACCTCGTGATCAACCTGATTCAACATTACCAGACAACAAGCTTATTCATTATTATTCAGCCCAACCTTTTCATGTTCGGTGCCGTGGCGATCACGGCCTTTGCCAAACTGGAGGAAGAACAGACTCGGCGGAGCAATCTGCGATTGCGGATGCAGATCGAAAAGGCCAACGAGGAGCTTAAAGAACTCGACAATGCCAAGATGCGGTTCTTCTCCAACGTCAGCCATGAGCTCCGAACCCCACTGACGCTGATCCTTGGTCCTCTGGAGGTAATGCTTCAGGGAAAGCCGAATCCGGACTTGCGTCCCCTTCTCGAGGCGATGGAGGCCAATGCCCGCCGCCTGTTGCGGCATGTTAATGCCTTGCTCGACTTTGCCAAGATAGATGCCGGCAAACTTGAGTGCAATTATGGAGATGGCAACCTGGGCAAAATTCTCCAGGGGCTGACGATCGCAGCCAGGCCGCACCTGCTGAATCGGAAAATCAGCTTGGCGATTGAGGGATTGGACACCATTCCGGAGACCAGCCTGGATGCGGACAAGGTCGAGACCATGGCGGCCAATCTGCTGTCCAATGCGATCAAGTTTACTCCCGACGGGGGTCGCATTACGATCAAAGCCGGAGAAGAGAGGGAAATCGTCTGGTTTGAAGTCGAGGACACCGGCATCGGCATCCCGCAGGATAAGCTCGACACGATCTTCGAGCGGTTCCATCAGGTCGATGATACGCTGAACAGGAATCGGGAGGGAACCGGCCTCGGCCTGGCCATGGTCAGGCAGTTGGCCAAGATCCATTCGGGCAGGGTCACGGTCCAGTCAAGGCTGGGCGAGGGGACGACCTTCCGCATAGAACTCCCCAAGCGGCCCGATTCCAAATCATTGGAGCGGCGTCGGATCATCGGTCGCCGTCGCGAGGATCAGATATCCTATGCCAGAACCATCGCTTTAATCAGTGCGGCCGATGAGCAGAAATCCGGAAGCCAAACGGAAACGTTGCTGGCTGATGTCCTGGGATCCCGGTTCGGGGACGATCAGAGTACAACCAATAGAATCCGGAATTTGGCCCCGCCGGATGCACAGAAAGTTCTGGTGGTTGATGACAATCAGGACCTGCGCACCTTCATTGCCGGCAACCTCGCCGCCGACTATCGGATCGAGATGGCCCAGGATGGTGTGGAAGGTCTGGAGTTGGCGCGGCGCTGGGCGCCGGATCTCATCGTGTCGGACATCATGATGCCACGGATGGACGGCTACGAGTTCACGCGCCAGATCCGACAGGACCCTTCCCTGTCTCAAGTTCCGGTGATTCTGGCTACCGCCAAATCCGGCGGTGAGGCCGTCGCTGAGGGTCTGGAGGTCGGCGCCAATGACTATTTGGCCAAGCCTTTTGAAATTCGTGAACTAAAAGCCAGGGTCTCAGCACAACTTCGGACGCGGCGCCTGGAGAAGAACTTGAGTGAACGGGAGAGCCGTCTGGCCGCGATTGGGCAGATGACCAGCGCAATCGTTCACGACCTGAAAAACCCGCTTTCCACGATCATTGGGTTTGCGGAAATTGCCAGACAGGACATTCTGACAGGCAAGGGGACCGAGATGGTGACCCAGGACCTGGAGCCTGTGATCAGCGAAGCCAATCGATTAAGCCGTATGATTGCCGAGGTGCTCGATTTCGCCCGCGGCAGTTCCTCGGATCTGAACCTGGTCCCCACCGAACTGGCGGTCTATCTGGAAACGGCTTGTCCGCCGTTGAAACAAAAATTATCAGCCATGGGCATCGAACTGATTTTACATCATGAATCAGGTGTGAACCTGCTGGTCAACATCGACAACGACCGAATGCTCCGTGTTATCGAAAATCTGATTCGAAACGCCCAGGAGGCGATTTGGACTGGAGGCCAGGACCCTCGGGACAAACACATCTGGATCACGACCCGCTGCGATGAACGCTCGGTCAGCGTGCGGATTGCGGACGATGGTCCAGGCATCTCGCCGGAGATGATCCCCAATCTTTTCGATGCCTTCACCACCGGGAAAAAGCGGTCGGGAACCGGTTTGGGATTGGCCACCGTCCGCAACCTGGTGCTTGCCCATGGCGGCGAAATCACGGTGGAACCAAAAAGTGCTGAGGGGGGTGCCGCTTTTCTGCTGAAATTTCCACGGATAACAAGCCATTAGCACCCGACCGGAAAAGCTCGCTTCTTTCACGAACCCGGTCATAAATCATGTGAGGGGGAACATGGAACGGCCCACGAAGATCCTTGTCGTTGAAGACGACATGATGAACAGCCGTCTGCTCACCACGATTCTCACCCGATTGGGATACACTGTTGATACTGCCTTTGACGGCGTTAACGGCCTTGAGAAAGTCGAAAGCTCTCCTCCGGATCTAATTTTACTCGATCTCGATCTTCCCAGAATGGACGGATACGAGGTCGCAAGGCGCTTAAAACAATCGGACCATCACAAGATCATTCCGATTGTCGTGGTCTCATCTTTTGCCGAGGTGGAAAACCGGATCAAGGCCCTTGATGCGGGGGCGGACGATTTTTTATCAAAGCCTATTGATCAGGTGGAACTCCGGGCCAGGGTTCAGTCACTACTGAAGGTCAAACTTTATAATGATCATATGGTCAGCTATCAGAAAACACTCGAGGAGGAGGTCAACAAAAGGACCCGGCAACTCCAGCAAGCCTTCGAAGAGTTGAATAACGCGGCTGAAAAGATTAAAAAAGCCTCGCTCGAGACAACGTTCCGGCTTTCACAGGCAGCCGAATACAAAGATGTGGAAACCGGGATCCACATCAAGCGAATGGGATACTACGCCCTTGCCATTGCGAAGGCCATGGGGCTTCCAAGTCAAGACATCGAGGCCATCCTCTATGCCGCCCCTATGCATGATATCGGTAAGATCGGCATTCCGGACCGGATCCTGCTCAAACCGGGATTGCTCGATAACCATGAATGGGAAGTCATGAAGCAGCATACCGTTATCGGTCACAACATCCTTTCCGGTTCAGATTCTCACGTCATTCAGATGGCGGATCAAATCGCGCTGGCACATCATGAAAAATGGAACGGATCCGGATACCCCAGGGGGGTGAACGGATCCGAAATTCCGATATGGGGAAGAATATCTGCGATTGCCGATGTTTTCGATGCCCTGACCACCGAGCGGCCCTATAAAAATGCCTTCCCCATCGACCAGTCATTGGAAATCCTGAAAAAGTGCAGGGAGACGCATTTTGATCCGGACGTTTTTGACGCTTTCTTCTTGATCGAGGAAGAGATCCTGGCGATCCGCAGAAAGTACGACGATCCGGTATCTTGAGAAGGGGGTCGACAACAGTCAGGATCACAGGCGGGAATTTCACTTCGACCATTTTACAGGCCGTCATATTCAGCTTGAGGTCAAAACCGAAATTTGCTAAAACAGCACTGCTGATCGTAAGGGGTTGCAATGCCCGGGAGGGGGTCCGTGCACAGAAGGAAAAGCGGAAACCGAATTTTCCGGGAACCTACGTGTGAAGATCAGGGACGAAAGGAGAAGTTTTATATGTCCAGAACGGAAGATGCATTGAAGGAGGCCTTTGCCGGCGAATCCCAGGCCAACCGCAAGTACCTGGCCTTTGCCGCCAAGGCCGATCAGGAGGGTTACCCCCAGGCCGCACGGCTGTTCCGGGCCGCGGCGGATGCGGAAACGATCCATGCCCATAACCATCTGCGGGCGCTCAAGGCGGTTCACGGCACCCGCGAGAACATCGCGGAAGCGGTGGCCGGCGAGACCCATGAATTCAAGTCCATGTATCCCGCGATGATCGAATCGGCTCGGGCAGAGGGGAACAAGGAGGCGGAACGGTCCTTCCATTTCGCCAACGAGGTGGAAAAGGTCCACGCCGCGCTTTATGAAAAGTTGCTCGCGGGGCTCGAAGGCGCCGGGGAGGTTTATCCCTATTACATCTGCCCCGTCTGCGGCTATACGGCGGAGAAAGAGGCCCCCGAGGCCTGCCCGGTATGCGGGGCCAAGGGCAAGATGTTCAGGAAGGTGGAGTAGACGGAAGTTCCGCGCTGACCGGCTGAAGAGGGGAACCTCATTAGGATGCCTTCCCGGAAGACGGACGGAAAAGATTGACATGGATGAGCGGCCCCGGCTATCGGGGACGCATTTTCGAAACAAAGGAGATATCGATGGAAGAGCGTTTGAATTCATTGGAAATCGCGTTGAAGAATGAGATGAACGAACACCATTTTTACCTGAAAAACGCCGAACGTACGGGGAATCCCGTCGGCAAGGCGATGTTCGCACAGATCGCCGCCGAGGAGCTGGAACATTACGAGCGACTGAAGCAACTGGCCGAAAACTGGAAGAAGGATCAGAAATGGCCGGAGACCCTTCCCCTGAGGGTGAAGGACACCGCAGTCAGGTCCGTGTTCGGGAAGGCCGCCCAGGCGGGGGAGAAGACGGCCGGAGACGCCGATGATCTGGCGGCTGTCCGCAAGGCGATCGATTTCGAGGCCAAGGGGGCGCAGTTCTATGCGGAGCTCCGTGACCAGTCGACCGATCCGAAGGAAAAGGCGTTCTTCGGTCTTCTGGCCGATATCGAGCATGAACACTTTGTCTCCCTCAAGGATACGGAGGAGTTTTTCATCGATCCGGCCGCCTGGTATCAGAAGGCGCAGAGTTCGGGCCTGGACGGGGCATAATGGAGGCAGGGTTCAGAACGATAAACGACAGGGCGGGCCGGCGGGATGCGGCCCGCCTTTTTTTTATCGGTGTCAGGCGGTTTGGCCCCGCAGGGAGTCTTCCATGGCCTCCAGCCTCAGGCTCAGGTCGTTCCAGCCATAGTAGAGATCTTCCAGTTCCGTGGAAACAGAGGTCAGTTCCTGGTTGAGCTGCCGGATCCGGTCCGGATCACGGTAGATGTCCGGTTCGCAGAGGATCCCCTCGGCTTCCTTCTTCCTTGCCTCCAAGATGGCGATCCGTTCTTCGGTCGCGGCCAGATCGCGCTTCAGGGCCGACGTCGCCCGCGAGATCCGGTTCCGTTCCTCGGCCTCCTGCCGTTTCTCCTCCTTCGTTTTCCGGCTCTTTTCCTCCTTCGGCTTCCGTGCCTGTTCCTCGGCCGTTGCGGCGATCGGTTTTTCCGCCGGTGGAGGTGGGGAGGCAGGGGCGACTGGCGCCTCGCGTCTTTTTTCGATGAAATAGGAATAATTGCCGCGGTATTCGTGGCAGACGCCGTCCCGGAGCTCGAAGACGCGGCCGACCAGGCAGTCCAGGAAGTAGCGGTCGTGGGAGACGATCAGGATCGTTCCCTGGTAGCCGAGGAGGGCATTCTGGAAGATCTCCCGCGTCTTCAGATCGAGATGGTTCGTCGGTTCGTCGAGGATCAGGAGGTTCGTATCCGTCAGCAGGATCTTGAGGAGGGCGAGGCGGGATTTCTCCCCGCCGGAGAGGACGGCGATCTCCTTGTAGACGTCGTCTCCCGAAAAAAGAAAGGCGCCGAGGAGGTTTCGCCTCTCCTGGTCGCTGCTGCGCGTCCCCGCCGCACTGACCTCGTCCCAGATGGTCCGCCGGTAATCCAGATTCAGCGCGCTTTCCTGGGAGAAGAAGGCCATCTTCACATTGAGGCCATAGCTGACCTCACCGGCGGAAGGTGCTTCGGCGCCGCTGAGGATCCGGGAGAGGGTCGATTTTCCCGCGCCGTTCACCCCGACAACGGCCGCCTTCTCTCCCCGGTAGAGCGTGAAGTTCAGGTCGTGGAAGACCGTGAGATCCCCATAGGCCTTGGCAAGGCGGCGGATGGAGGCAACCTCTTTCCCGCTCCGGGGGCTTTCCGGGAAACGGATCGTGACGGTTTTTCCTCCCCCCTCTTCCTGCAGGAGATTGAACTTTTCCAACTGCTTCAACCGACTCTGGACCTGGCTCGCCTTCGTCGCCTTGTACCGGAACCGTTCCACGAACTCCCGGATCCGTTTGATCTCGGCCCGCTGGAGCTCCATCTCCTTTTTCAGGGCCTCCCGGCGTCTCTCCTTCTCGTCCAGGAAGTAGGAGTAATTCCCCTTGTAGATCGTAATATTCCGGTTGGCGAGCTCGGCGATGACGGTCACAACCTTGTCCAGAAAAACGCGGTCATGGGCGATCGTGAGGATGGTGCCGGGATAGTCCTTGAGCCAGCTCTCCAGCCACTCCAGGCTCTCCGTGTCCAGGTGGTTTGTCGGCTCATCGAGGAGCATGATGTCCGGCCGGGAGAGGAGGATCACGGCGAGCATGATCCGCATCTTCCAGCCCCCGGAGAAATCAACGCAGTTTTTGGTGAAATCGCTGTTCCGGAAGCCGAAGCCGGCGAGGATCTGCTTCGCCTGCGCCGCGAAGGCGTAACCGTCTTTCGCATTGAAGCGGGCCACGGCGGTTTCGTATTCCTTCAGGAGCCTTTCATGGTCGGGATCGTCGGAGGCTGAGGCGGAGAGCGCCTCTTCGCAACCCATGACCTCCTGCTCCAGGGCGGCAAGACCGCTTTTCTTCCGGAGATAGTCCATCAGCGGCACCGGGTCGAGCTCGACGAGGTCCTGGGGGAGGTAGCCGATGGTCACCCTTTTGCGGTCGGGGATTTCGATCGTTCCCCCGTCGAGATCGACGATGCCGAGGATCGCCCGGAGCAGGGTCGTCTTTCCCGTGCCGTTGTCGCCGACGAGGCCGACCCGGCTCCGGTCGGTGATGGTCCAGGTCATCCTGTCGAAGATCTTTCGGTCGGCAAAAGAGAGGCTGATGTCTCTCAGGTAGATCAAGTTTCGTAAATCCTCATGAAATTAATATTTTTTGCAGACGTCGGGCATGGTGACGAGGGGCGGTCACATGCTGTTTTGCTGCGTCTGGAGGTAATCTCTCAGCTCTCTTGCCGATTTTTCATCCGTTTCCCTGAAACCCGATTGGGTGAATTGGATCCCGACCATCATGTTTTCGTTATCCATCCGGACGCTTCGAACGGTCGCGTTGAAAATGGTTGCAGAGGACGTCTCTTTCAAAAGCATGGAGATGACGACCTCGTCCAAAACCCTGACTTCAGGGAAAGCCCGCTGATCCGATTTGTTGAATTCAAAACTGCAACCTCCGTTGCTGATATCGGAGATTATGCCTTCATGCGATTGCCCCTTCGCACTCATTTCGGCGGCAATGAGGCTGGAAATCCGTTCATCCTTGCGCAGGTTGATGTTCTCGATCGACGCGGGATAGGTGAGGATGGCCAGACGATAAGGGTCTTTGATGAGGGACAACAGTGTGGAGCGAAAGGCATAAACCCGGCCCGAGAAGAGGTATCTCACGATGCCGTGGTTCTTTTGATAAAGCTTGGACCCGATATTGGCGATGGGCGGTGTCAGGATGATCAGGAAATTCCCCGGTTCCATGCCGACGAGGCGGCTCCGGGAAGACCCCAGCCCTTCGAACTGAACCTGCAGGAGGGTTCCCAGGGATAGGCCCGGGTGACCGATGAATTCACTTTTGCCGCGGCCGGAGGAAACACTGTCTGGTGTCATGGTGTCTCACCTTCAAGGGTTATATCAAAAAAACCGGGAGCTCTTTTGCACTCCTCATTGCATCTTCGCAGAAATGACATTCTTTTACAAGAGGGCAACTGTGAGGCTGAAATATTTATTGTTGACAACGATAAGGCGTTCGTTATAAATTTGCTAACCAATATTCAAATGTTTCCATCCGGGTGGACCACGGCTTACGAATTGTTCAAGAAGGAGGCGCTATGATTCCCAGGAAATTGAAGGTTATTTTGATCGCGTTGTTGGTGATCCAACTGGTGATTCCTTCCCCGATCCTGGCGGCCGCCGTCGGTCAGTTTGTCTCCGTTGTCGGTGATGTGACGCAGACCCGTGCGGGAGGGGTCATCAGGTCGCAAGTGAAATCACCGATCCAGTTGCAGGACGTGATCGTTACGGGTGACCGGTCCTCCGCCTCGATGATCTTTGACGATGAGAGCACCATAACCCTTGCCCCCAACTCCAGGTTCGAGGTCAAGGAGTTCCTTATCAAGGACAATACCCGGAAGGGGTCGTTTTTCCTCTCCTTCGGCAAACTCACGGCCGATGTCAAAAAGTTCATCGGCGGCGATTCCAGTTTTGAGGTTCGTTCACCGACGGCCGTTGCCGGCGTCCGGGGGACGGGATTCGAAATGGGTACGGCCATGGTGGGCGGGGAGATGACCACGACCGTAAACTGTACGTCCGGTGCGGTGACCGTTATGTCCATTACCGCCGCAGGGGTCATCATTGCCTCCATAACGATCGTTGCCGGTCAGGTCGCCATCGTGTCGGCCACCGGCGCAATCAGTATTTCGGCCGCTGCCGTGGGCGCTGCGGGTGCCGGAGCTGCTGCAGGATCGGCTACAGTCGCAGGCGTTGCAACTGGAACGATTGCCGCGGCGGCAGCAGTGACTGCGGCAGTTGTAGGGGTGGTTGTCGTTGGGGTCGGCGGCGGCTCGACGACTACCACCGTGACGCATCCTTAACTGAGTCGAACGCGGGTTGATTCAAATAAAGGGCGGAGGCCGGAGAGGCAAAGCCGGGCCGCCCTTTTTTTCGCCATTCCTCCGACCCAGTAATATAGAACAATATCATAATATTAAAAGGTTATCCGGTCTTCGTTTCCGGAGCCCGAGGATGACATTATCCCTCTTCCCGCTTCCGGAGTCGGTGCTTGATCATCTTGAGTTGAAGCCCCTTCCGGCTCAGCCCCAGCCTCTCGGCCGCCCGGGTGACGTTGCCCTCGCACTCGTCGAGGCAGCGGGCGATGATCTGTTTTTCCATCCCCTCCATGTGGCTTCTCAGCGCGTCGCGTCCGGGCGTTTCCATTCGGTCCGCTGCGTCCGGGCGGGGTTCCCGGCTGGCCTGGACGACCTCGGGCGGGACGAGGGCCATCGCGAGCAGGGGCTCCTCCGCCATCAGGACCATCCGTTCGATTACGTGTTCCAACTCCCGGATGTTCCCCGGCCAGGGATAGGCGAGGAGACAATCCCGGACCTCCGGATCGACCCCCTTGATACTCCTGCCCAGCTTCCGGTTGAATTTCCCGAGAAAGTGATCGGTGAGGGAGAGGATGTCTTCCGCACGCTCCCGGAGCGGCGGGATATGAATGGGGAAAACGTTCAGGCGGTAGAAAAGGTCCTCCCGGAATTTTCCCTCCCGGACCTCCTGCACAAGATTCCGGTTTGTTGCCGTAATGAGACGGACGTCCACCGAGACGGTCTTCAGGCCGCCGACGCGTTCGAAGCTCTGGTCCTGGATCGCCTGAAGGAGCTTTGCCTGCATCTCCCGCGGAATCTCTCCGACCTCGTCCAGGAAAAGGGTTCCCCGGTGGGCAAGCTCAAACTTTCCCGGCTTCGTGGCAACGGCGCCGGTGAAAGCCCCTTTTTCATATCCGAAGAGTTCGCTTTCCACAAGATTCTCTGCAATGGCGGCGCAGTTGATCTTGATGAAGGGCTGTTCTTTCCGCGTGCTCTGTCCGTGGATGGCGCGGGCAATCAGCTCCTTGCCCGTCCCTGTCTCCCCCGTGATGAGGATGGTGGTCATCGCCGGGGAGACCTTCCGGATGATCTCATGAATCTCAGCCATGTGGCTGCTCTCCCCGACGATCCGGTAGGGATCGGTCTCGTCCACTGCGGCCGAGAGGTCGCGATCGCCGAGTTGCCGGGTTTTGACTGCCTTCAGGATGACCGTCCTGAGTTCATCCTGTTCGAAAGGTTTTGTGAGATAATCGAAGGCCCCCTTCTTCAGCGCGTCCACGGCGTTCGCCACGGTGCCGTGGGCGGTGAGGATGATAACGGGCAGGGATGGATCGTCCTTCATGATCCGGTCAAGGAGGCCCATGCCGTCGAGCCGCGGCATCCGGAGATCCGTGGCGACGGCGGCGATCTTCTCCTCCCGGAGGACCTTCATGGCCTCCAGGCCGTCCGCGGCCAGGACGACCTCATAGCCCTCCTGTTTCAACATGGCCTTGAGGACCAGCCGCATGTTCAGTTCGTCGTCCACAACCAGGATTTTTGCCTTCTTCGGGCCGACGCCGTTCTTTTCTTTCCGTTCCCGCGCGATTTCCATTCTCCATCATTCCTTGTATGTTAATCCAACAGCCTGACTGAAAAAGTTTCTTACGCAGGCTGTTCAAAAATGCCTAGACGCAAGGCCCCCGAACTCCTGAGCCGTGAGGCGTACTTTTGGGTACGTTGAACGGCGAAGGAGGAGGGAAACGCAGCAGATGGGCGTTTTTCAACAGCCTGGCTACCGTACCGTTTCGAGGCGGATATAAAAGATCGTCCCCTGGCCGGGTATCGACTTCACCCGGATCCGGCCTCCGTGGTTCCGGATGATCCGCTGACAGACGGCCAGCCCCAGCCCTACCCCCCGCTCCTTGGTCGTGAAGAAAGGGGTGAAGATCTGTTTGAGCGCCTCGCGGCGGATCCCCGGACCCGTATCCCGGACGGAAATGGCCACCGCGTCGCCAGTGTCGCTTTCGATCCGCGACGTCCGGACGGTCAACGTGCCGCCCTCCGGCATCGCCTCGACGGCGTTGAGGGCGATGTTCAGGATGACCTGGTGGATCTGCTCCTGATCCATGGGGACCGGCGGCAGATGGGGATGGAGCTCCAACTGGATATGGATCCCGGCCGAGAGCCTGTCTGCCTCGATGAGCGCCATGGCCTTTTCGATGACCGCGTTGATCGGCCGCGGGCGAAGCTCCGGGGCGTAAGGCCTGGCGTAATTCAGAAACTGCGACACGACCCGGTTCAGGCGGTTCACCTCCTCGGTGATCACGTCGAGCAGTTTCCGGTGCTCCTCCCCCTCCACCTCCGAGCGCAGGACCTGCGCGGCCCCCTTGATTGATCCCAGCGGGTTCCGGATCTCGTGGGCGAGGACAGGGGCCATCTTCTCCAGAAGAAGCGCCTTTTCCCGTTCCAGCTTCTCATCCATGTCATAGGGGGAGGTGAAGACGTCCTTGATCTCGGGGTAGATTGTTGTCAGCAGCCGCCTCAGGATCACCTGGAAGGGGCCGATCGCGATCACGATGAGGAAGGAGACCATGAAGACGAGGGTGAACGGCGGCGCGGGCCCCTTCCCGAAGAAGCCGATGACGAGATAAAAAACGATGGTCGTGAAGAGCGTGACGATCAGCATCACGAGCGCCCGGGTCATGATGTCGTGGAGTTCCGTCAGGTGCGGGTGGGTGATCATGATCAGTATGAAATAGAGGATGCCGGCGGCGATCAGATGGAACAGAGGCGGGATGCTGTAGGAGGCGATGGCCGCGGTACAGGCGATGATGAGGTAGACGATGCGCTTCTTTTCCGCGCCGGCCGCCTTCTTTTTTGCATAGACGATCAGCGAGAGATAGCAGAGGAGCAACACCCCGTCCGCATAGACGTAAAGGAGCGTCCCCAGGTGCTTCCAGCCCGCGACCGGGGTGAAGAGGAGCGCGGCGAGCCCGATGCTGATCAGCAGCGTGGTGCGGAGGTCCCTTTGCCGGATCAGGGTCTGCTCCGCGCAGAAATCCCGGCTGAACTTGATCGTGAGCGGGGGGATCGCGAGCAGCCCCAGACGTTCGACGAGAAACCAGATGTCGGAATGGAAGAACGGGTGGAAGAAGACGCCCCCCTTGTGAAAGGCGATCGCCAGACAGAGGGCGGCAAAGGAGAGGTGGAGCGGCTCCCGCTTCTTGTTGGTCGTCAGCGCGACGGACACCGTGATGCCCACCGCGGTCAGCATGAAGATTTCCATTTGAAATGAATACCGTAATCCCCGCCGGGAAGTCAAGAAGGTGGATCCGGGGCTGCGTAGCGGGCTTCGCACCTCTCCTTTTTCTACGCACCCCGGGACCCTGTTTCCCGGTCGGCAGCCCCGCCCGTAAGGGAGGTCATTCAACGCCAACCATCCGTCGCAATGGTGTTTTTCCGGTATTTCTCTCCCGTCCGGCGCGTTGGCACACTTGATGCTCATCCCCGCATGATCGACCGGCGCGGATCGTGCGGTCGCCAGACCATTGACCAAGGAGCATTCATGGATTTCAATCTGAGCGAAGAGCAGAAACAATACCTGGACACCGTGCGCCGTTTCATCGGCCGGGAGGTCTCCTCCCGCATTCTGACCCTGGAGAAGGGCCATGCCTTCCCCTTCGACATCATCCGGAAGGCCTGGGAGCTCGGCATCCTGAACCTCTCCATCCCCGAGTCGGTCAAGGGCTACAGCCTCGATCTGATCTCGACGGCGCTGATCATCCGGGAACTCTCCTACGGGGACAGCGGCATCGCCACGTCGGCGATGTGCAACGATCTGGCCAATGCCGTAATCGCCATGCACGGCACGAAGGAGCAGCAGCAGGCCTTCCTCACCCCTTTCATGGAGCGGCCGCTTCTGGCCTCCTTCTGCCTGACGGAACCCCTCGCGGGCTCGGACAATTCCGCAATGACGACCTGCATCCGGAAGGGAAAAAACGGGAAATACCTGCTCAACGGGTCGAAGTGCTTCATCACGAACGCCTCCTTCGCCTCGCAGTTCACCGTTTTCTGCAAGGTCGGCAAACCCTCCTCGCCCTTCATCGCCTGTGTAATCGTTCCCGCGCTCGCCGTGGAACCCGAGACGGCGGATGCCGGTTCCCTGGCGTGCCGGGAGATCCCGCTCCCCTGCGGAGGGCGGATCATCACGGGAAAACCGGAGGACAAGCTGGGGCAGCAGCTCTCCAACACGGCGACCGTCACCTTCGAGGATGTGGAGATCGGCGACGATCAGATCATCGGCGACCGGAGGCTCGGGTTCCAGTACCTTACGGACGTTCTCGACTATGCGCGTCCGATGGTGGCCGCAATCGGCGTCGGTGTCGCCCGGCGGGCCCTCGATGTCACGCTTGCCTACACGCGGGAGCGCCGCCAGTTCGGCGAACGGATCTGTGATCTTCCGGTCGCCCGGGAGACCCTGGTTGCGATGTGGAGAAAGACGGAGCAGGCGGATATGGCCCTGATGAAAGCGGCCTTCATGGTCCAGCAGGGGGCGCCCGACCGGGGCGTCTACGCCTCGCTCGCGAAGAACCTGGCTGCGGAGGCGGCCGTCTTCTGCGCAACGGAGGGGTTGCACCTCCACGGCGGGTACGGTTTCATGGCGGAATACGAGATCTCGAAGCTGATCCGGGATGCCCAGATCATCGACATCTACGAAGGGGTCCGGGAGGTTCAGAACATGATCATCGGCCGGGAGCTGGTCTGATGTTATACCTGCACGGCATCGGCCATTTTCATCCGGAGAACGTGATCACGAACCGGTTCCTCGAGGAGCTCGGAATCGGGGCCGACGAGGCCTGGATTCTGGAACGCGTCGGAATCCGCGAGCGGCGGACGGTCCTTCCCCTCGACTATATCCGTCGAACGAAGAACCGCGACCCGCGGGCGGCCCATGAGGCGAGCCTCTACCGGAACGCCGGAACGGCGGCGGCTGCCGCAAGAATGGCCCTCGGCCGCGCAGGCCTCAAACCGGATGACATCGGTCTGGTCATTTCCGGGTGTTGCGCCCCCGAACACTCGACGCCGGCGGAGGCGGCCACGGTGGCGGCGGAACTGGGGATCGACGCTCCCTGTCTCGACGTGAACTCTGCCTGCACCACCTTCGGGATGCAGATCGACTTGCTCGACCGGATGGCGGTGGGCCGCCTTCCGCCTTTCATTCTTGTCGTGCAGCCGGAAAACTTCACCCGCTCCATCAACTACGGCGACCGCTCCTCGGCCGTTCTGTTCGGCGATGCGAGCACGGCCGCGGTGCTCTCGCCGACGGTCCGATCGCGGGCGGCCTTTGTGGTGTCCGGCTGTGGGACGAACGCTCGGCGATGGGGGAGGGTGACGATCCCCCCTGCGGGCCATTTTCGCCAGGACGGCCATTCCGTCCAGGGCTTTGCGATCCGCCGGATGACGGAATCGGTCCGCAGCCTCCGTTCTGTTCCGGAAGCGGCGGGGGGATGTTTCCGGTTCATCGGCCACCAGGCGAACCTGGGGGCCCTCCGGACCGTCTGCGAGAGGGCGGGGATTCCGGATGCGGAACACTGGTACAACGTGGACAGGTTCGGAAACACGGGTTGTGCGGGGGTACCTTCCGTGCTGAGCCAACATTGGGAGGAGCTCCGGCCCGGCGACCGTGTGGCGATCTGCCTGGTCGGCGCCGGCCTGACCTGGGTCCATCTGCTCCTTGCCGTCGAAGAAAATCGGAGGGCATCATGACCTACGAAGAATTTCAGAAGTGCTCGCATTTTGGACAGCAGGAACTGATCGCCTTCGCCTACGGAAACCTGGTGGACGATCCGCCGCAGGGCTTCGCGGCCCGCCTGCCGGCGCCGCCGTTCCTGATGCTGGACCGGATTGTCGATATTCAGGGGGATGGCCGCCAGGGAAAGATCATGGCGGAGCAGGATATTCGCCTCGACGCCTGGTATTTCCAGTGCCACCTGCCCGCCGATCCGGTTCAGCCCGGCTGTCTCGGTGTGGACGCGATCTGGCAACTCCTCGGTTTCTTCTGTGTCTGGCGGGGGGCGCTCGGGTCGGGACGGGCGCTCGGCTGCGGCGAGGTGGTTTTCAGCGGCCAGATCCGCCCGTTCAACCGCCTGGTGCGTTACGAAATCGACATCCGGCGCTTTGCCAGCCTCAAGGAGTCGGGGGCGACGATCGTGCTCGGGGAGGGAAGGGTCTTTGTCGACGACGATCTGATTGCGGAGATCCACGGGGCAAAGACCGGTGTCTTCCGGGGGATCGCCTATCCGGACTATCCCCGCCGGTCGGCCAACAGCGTCGGCGGCCGTATGGAGAATAAATAATGAGTGAAAAAAAGGTAGCGGTGGTGACAGGGGGCGCAACAGGGATCGGAGCGGCCTGCGTGCGGGAGTTGGCGGCGAAAGGATTCCGGGTGGGGATCCACTACCGGTCCAGCAGTGATGCCGCGGTGCGAATGCTTTCGGAGATCGGCGACGGATTCCTGCTGCCGGCAGACCTGGCCGCAACCGCTCAGGTGGATGCGCTGATGGAACGGCTGAAGGGGGAGACAGACCGACTCGACGTCCTGGTGAACAACGCCGGGTTTTCCATCGACGCGGACATGCAGCGGATGCGCATCGAGCAGTTCGACGCGCAACGCGCCGTCCTGCGGGGCTCCTGGTACCTGACGAAGCGTGTCCTCAGGCAATACATGCTCCGCGCCGACCGCGGCCGGATCATCAACATTTCGAGCGTCGTCGGCCACACGGGGAACGCCGGCCAGATTCCCTACGCAATGGAGAAGGCGGCGACGGACGCGTTGACGAAATCACTCGCCGCCGAGCTCCGGGGGCGGAACATCCTGGTCAATTCGGTCGCCCCCGGGTTCATTGCAACGGAGATGACCTCCCGCCTGCCCGAAGAGATCCGGGCCGGCATCCTCGACCGGATTTCCCTCGGCCGGATGGGGCGGCCCGAGGAGGTTGCGGAGGTGGTCGGTTTCCTGGCCACGGCGGGTTCTTACGTCACCGGCACGGTGATCCATGTGAACGGAGGAATGTATGGAGGCTGATCGTTTTATGCGGGAGCGGATCCTGGAGATGGTACCCCAGCGATACCCTTTCCGCTTTATCGAAGATATCCTGGAACTGGACGAGAAACACATCGTAGGCGTTTACCGGTTCCGCAACGATGAATATTTCTACCGGGGCCATTTCCCGGGGCTCCCCGTGACACCGGGGGTCATACTGATCGAGACGCTGGCCCAGACGGGTGTCGTGGCCTTCGGCCTTTACCTGAACCTGATCCGGGGGAAGGGGGAAAAACCAATCGATGATCCCGTCACGTTGTTTACATTTGCGGAGACGGTGGAGTTCACCGATATGGTCCGCCCCGGCGACCTGGTCATGGTCACCGGACGGAAGGTCTATTTCCGCGGGAACCAGATCAAGGTCGACTGCTCCATGACGCGGTCGGACGGCAGCGAGATCTGCTCGGGCGTTCTGGCCGGGAAGGGCGTTCCGCGGGCGCAATTTATCGGAAAACGGGAACCGGATTCCGTTTTTCAGATAATGGGTCATACGGTGGAGGGGGCAGGATCATGAGATGCAGGGTGGTGGTTACGGGAATGGGGGTGGTTGCGCCGAACGGCCACGGACTGAATCCGTTCACTCAGGCCCTCCGGGAGGGGTATTCGGGCATCCGTCATATCCCTGAGTTGGCGGAGCTGAACTTCGCCTGCCAGGTGGGCGGCGTCCCGCAGGGGTTTGATGCGATCCGGCAGCGCTATTTCGATCACGAGAAGCTCCTTTCGCTCAACGACAACATCGGTTATGCCTCCGTGGCAGCCGTGGACGCCTGGACCGACGGGGGTTTTTCCGTCCCCGAGGCCGAAGACGACCATGTGGATTGGGAGTCCGGCGTGATCGCAGGCTCCGGGATCGGCGGGATGGACACGATCTCCCGGACGGTGGTTCCGATGGTCAACGCGGGGAACGTCCGGCGGATGGGGAGCCGGATCGTCGAGCAGGTGATGAACAGCGGGACGAGCGCGCGGATCGCGGGTCTTCTTTCACTGGGGAACCAGGTGACTTCGAATTCCTCGGCCTGCAGCACCGGCAACGAGGCAGTCATCGAGGCGGTGGCGCGCATCCGCAGCGGCCTTGCAACGAGGATGCTGGCCGGTGGCTCGGAAGGCGCGTCGCCCTACATCTGGGCCGGCTTCGATGCGATGCGGGTGATCTGCAGGAAGTTCAACGACCGCCCGGGGGAGGCCTCCCGGCCGATGAGCGCGAGCGCTGCCGGTTTCGTCCCCGGCGCGGGCGGTGCGTTTCTTCTGTTGGAGGGGCTGGAATCGGCCATGGAGCGCGGGGCGCGGATCTACGCCGAGGTGCTGGGCGGGATGGTCAATTGCGGCGGCCACCGGATGGGGGGCTCCATCACCGCGCCGAACCCGGAAGGGGTGAGGCGGTGCATCCGCGGGGCCGTGGCAGATGCCGGAATCTCCCCCGAGGAGATCGATGCGATCAACGGCCATCTGACGGCGACCTACGCCGATCCGGTGGAGGTCGCAAACTGGTCGGCCGCGCTGGAACGGGGGCCGGGGAACTTTCCCTGGATCAACTCGACCAAGTCGATGATCGGCCATTGCCTGGGGGCGGCGGGCGCGATCGAATGCGTGGCCGTCGTTCTGCAGCTTCGGGACGGGTTTGTGCACCCGTCGCTCAACTGCGGGGATCTTCATCCCGAGATCGCCCCCTTTGCGGAAAAGATCCCGCATTCGGCCGTCGTTCTTCCGGATCTCAAGGTCGTGGCCAAGGCAGGTTTCGGCTTCGGTGATGTGAACAGTTGTCTTATTTTCCGTAAATGGGAAGGATAAAATGGGGCGGCTCTGCAAAAAACCCGGATGCTGCGTTGCGCTTCGTTCCGCGACGTTGCGGCGTACGCAAAAGTACGCCTCACGTCTCGAAACTCGCGCGCCTGGCCTGCGGGCTTTTTGCAGAGCCGCTGTTAGAGAAACAGACTTGAATTAAACCGGCGTCATAAGGGCGCAAAGCAAAACAGGAGGAAAGATCATGAGTGAAGAACAGATTACCAAGAAGATCATCGAAATTTTGCGGGGGTACGTGAAGGATTCGGCCCTTCTGGAGAAGGCGACGCCGAAAACCCACATCCTCAAGGACCTGAAGGTCAATTCGGCGCGGCTCGTGGACATCATCATCAAGTGCGAGGATGTATTCGGGACCATGATCGACGATGACGAGGCCGACCGGATCGCGACGATCGGGGACGCGGTGCAACTGATCCAGCAGAAGGCCGCGTAAAGCCGGTCATGGAAAAGCGGGACTGTTTTTTTCTCGGATTGCAGTATGCTCTGGGGCGAATCGCCGTCGTCGCGACGGCGCCGCTCTGCTTCCTCTTCGTCCGCCTGATGGGATACCGCATCCGCGATCTGAAGCGGGTCCGGAACGAAATCAAGCGTATGCGCCGGGAGCATGACGGGCCGTGGATCGTCTGCCCGAACCATCTGACCATGATCGATTCTCTCGTGATCAGCTATGGGATGGCCTCCCTTGCCGACCATATCCGCCATTTCCGGCATATTCTCTGGAACCTGCCGGAGCGGAAGAATTTTCAGCGGAACCCCTTTCTGGCGCTGCTGTGCTACCTGTTGAAGTGCCTGCCGGTCGACAGGGGCGGGAGCCGCGAAGGGCTTCAGCGGCTCCTCGAAAAATGCTGCCGGGTTCTGAATTGGGGGCAGGGGTTGATGATCTTTCCGGAAGGGGGAAGGTCGCGGACGGGCAGGGTGAACCGGGAAAGCTTCTCTTACGGGGTCGGCCGCTTTGTCGAAGAATGCAGCGGCTGCCGCGTGATGCTCATCTACCTCCGGGGCGACGGGCAAGAGACCTATGGGACGATCCCCCGATTCGGGGAACGTTTCACGATGACCGCGGAGCTCTTCGATCCCGGAAGGGCAAGCGGCGGGGGACTCCGCGTCCAGCGGGAATATGCGCGGCGGATCGTGGAGCGTCTCGCCGCAGTGGAGGATGGTTGCCTTGCCTCCCGTGGGTAACGACATCGTCGATCTTGCGGCGCCGGGCAACCCCGGCAAGAGCGGGGACGCCCGATTCTGCGGCCGTGTCTTCACGGCGGAGGAACGGGATCTCCTTGCCGGCGCGGCGCGGCCCGACGCGCTCCTCTGGGCGCTCTGGGCGGCGAAGGAGGCGGCCTACAAGGCCGTCAGCCGCGATGATCCGGCGGTCTGTTCGATCCCCCGGCAATACCGTGTTGAAATAAATGGAATAAATGGGGACAGCGCCCTATTTATCACCGGGAAAGTGATCACACCCCGGGGGGAACTGGCGCTCCGGATCTTGCTCACGGCAGACTGGGTTCATGCGCTGGCGGCGGAATCGGAGGCGGCTCTCGATCGGCTATGCGGGTGCGTGGAGGATCTGGACGGCGCCGGCGATCCTTCGGCCTTCGTCCGAGGGGGGCTCCTCCGGGAGATCGCGCATCTCCTCGGTTTTGCCGCCGGCGACCTGTCTGTCGTCAAAGACCCCGACGGCCCCGGCGCTCCCGGCGTGCTGTTCCGCGGCCGCCCTCTCGCTACGGAGGTCAGCCTCAGCCATGACGGCCGATTTGCGGCCTTCGCTTTCGATCCCGCTACCCTGTCTTCCGCAGTTCATCCCGGATGGCCACGCCGATCTTTTCCATGATGATGGTGGGGTTTGCCATCGAACCGCCCTCTGTGGTATGCATAACAAACGGCTGCCGGTGTCCGGCATGCGCGACAGTTATTGAAAACCCGTTCCCGGACGGGGAATTCCATGGACACGAAGGAGATCAAACGATGAAGACCCAAAGCGCCTGTCTTACAGGTGTAGACAAGATCGAAGCCAGGGAAAGGGAGCTGACCATCGGACCGGATGAGGTCCTTGTGAAGACGCACCTGGCCGGGATCTGCGGCTCGGACAAGAACCTCTACAACGGGATCATCCCCCCTTCCGGCGGGCTGAACACGGAGATGCGCACCCTCTTTTCCTATCCCTACTTCCTGGGGCACGAAGGGGGCGGCACGGTCGTCGCCGTCGGGGAGAGGGTCCGCGACCTTTCCGTGGGCGATCGGGTGATCTCCTTCGGCTGGATCGAGACGATCTCGGAGTACTTCAAGGGGAAGGAGGAGGATCTGCAGAAGGTCCCGGAGGGGATGGGGATGGATCTGGCCTGTCTCGGCGAACCGATCGGCTGTGCGGTTTTCTCGGGCCTGATGTCCAGGATCCAGTTCGGGGACGTCGTCGCGGTCTTCGGGATGGGTTTTGCCGGACAGATCATGGCCCAGGTCGCCAAGGCCAAGGGGGCCTACAAGGTGATCGGCGTCGACGTCGTGGACGGAAAGCTGGAACTGGCCCGAAAGCTCGGCCTTGATCATGCCGTCAACGGCGCGAAGGAGGACCCCCTGCAGGCGGTGATGGCGCTAACGCATGGCCTCGGAGCGGACGTCGTCGTCGATATGGCCGGCTCGGCCGATTCCGTGAACCTCTGCACCGCCGCGGTCAAGCACAACGGGATCATGGTTTTCTATAGCTGGATCACCCAGGATATCACCGTGAACATCTCCCGCTGGCACAACAACAGCCTGGAGGTGATCAACACGGGCCTCGTCCACCATGGAATCACGCAGCGGACCCTCTGGACGCCGCAGGCGCTGCGGCCCGTCATGCAGCGCCAGCTCGCGATCGAGCCCCTGATCACCCATCGGTTCCCGATCTCGAAGGTTGCGGAGGCCTTTGCTGTCGCAGCCAAAGACCCTGCGGCCATCAAGGTGGTGATTGAATTTCAGGGGAACCGGCAAGCCAACCCTTGAAACGCGCCGGCCAGCGAAAAGGGCTGCGCAGGAATCGCCAGGCGGAGTTCGCCGCTGCGAGTGGCGCGCCGCCCAGAACCGTCTCTCCGTAGACTTCCCGGTTGTAGGCGCCGATGATGAGTTCGATCGGCGGTTTCAGTGCGGGAAAACGGGCATTCAAGCGCATCCCGAACTCGAGAGGCGTCTCGCCGCGATCGTGCGGAAAACCGCTGCGGCCGGCCCATCCCAAAAGGGCGCCGTACAGTTCGGCCGCTTTTTGATAACCCCTTATGCCGCGGAACATCTTCCCCCATGCGCGGGCCCAAAAAGCCCCAAGCGCGGCGAAACGCGACCGGATCGATTGCGTTTGATTTCCGCTTCCCTCCGTTCTCGAGAGGAGCCATTTCAGGATATAGAAGAGGGCGATGACGGAGACAATGAGCAGCGTCAGCAGCATCAGCCCCCAAAGCCCCCATCCCAGGACCTTTTCCAGCAACTCCATCCACCAGCCGTGCGCCGTATGCGGCGCGATCTTATCCCAATCGGCGAGAAGCGAGGATTTTGCCGCAACCGCAGCGGGATGATTGTCGCGTGGTCCAAAGACAAAACGCAAAACCGCGATCAATACAGGGACGAGCGGCCTGCCGATAACGGTGAGTGCGCGGTACCCCATCTGCGCGGCTGCGGTCAGGCCGGGCAGGAAAAAGAGCAGCAGCCCTCCGGACCCGAGAAGCACAACCGCGACAAAGCTCGCGATGACGCCGATCCCGCGGTACCCGGGAAGAAAGACTTTTGAAGCGGCGCCCCGCATCCGGACCATACCGATCGACAAAAGTCCGAACAGGAAGAAGGGAAAAGCGAAGAGCAACGAGAGGGTATCTTCTACCATCGGTTCCCCTTTTGACAGCGCAATGAGCTTTATAATGAAGAGCGCAAAAAAGGCAGCAAGGCCGAGATCGAAGCGGTTGCACGCGCAGTAATATCCTTTTGGCCTTCGGACAAGGGTCACTCCGCCTATCCACAGGATCATGATCAGGAAGAGATTGAGCGAAAGGATGAGCCATTCCGATACACCCCTCGAACCGGTAAAAAACATGGCGATCCATCCGCTGTCCAGGAGCGAATCAAAGCTGTAGTAGATCCCATGGATCATAAGCCACGCCGCGCACATCAACCCGAGTATCTCCATCCCCAGGACACCGACGATCCGCCATCCCTTTCCCGTCGAGAGGCGGGTGACGAAAGATGCCAGCGCAAAAGCGATGATGGTGTCGAAAAAAGGGAAAGGGCGATGCATGGTCATCAGCGATAAGAACATGGCCCAACCGAGGAACCAGCTCAACTCCATTGCCCCGTTCACGAGATACCAGAGCATCCCCTTTCGAACATCCATCAATCCAGCCCCTCCCCGGCACGGTGATCATCGGGTTCCCGGGTTGCCGGACCGGCGGCAACACGGGCTTCTGCGGAATCGGAAAAGGGATGGCCGGCAAAAAACAGGAAGGGTATCCGCCGCTGTGCAAAATATTCCCGGGCCGTTTGCGCAGTCTCGTCTTTATCGAGGGAAAAGTACAGACAACTGACCCCCCACGGCACTCTCAGGTGAAGGCGAAGCGTGTCGATGAGACCCCGGGCCGGTTCCATCCTCAACCTGGCGAGCGTCTCGAGCAGGATGGTGAGCTGACGCGGGTTTCTCGTAACGGACAGGATGGATGAACCCTCTCCTGTCAGCCTGCCGTTTGTGGCCAGTCCCACGGCACAGCCGCGCTCAGCGAGCCGAACAGCCGCGGATGCCACCGTCTCCAGCATGCGCTCGAATGCCTCTTCCGCCCCGTGCCGCACCTCTTGGCCGACATCGACGACGAGCAGCACCTTTTCCTGCGCCGACGGCTCGAAAATCTTTTCCTGCAACTTGTGGTGACGCGCGGTCGCTTTCCAGTGGATGTATTTTGCGGGCCGCCCATGCTGATAGTCTCTCGTGCCGAGGATGTATACAGGGTCCTCTACGGGGCTATCGGCTCCGGGAATGCCGAAAAAATCGCGACGCGGCGCCGAAAGGGGCTTGAGCGGAATGAGACGGGGATAGACCACCACCTCGATCGTTTCGGCCATCTCCCGCTCCTTTGGGAAAAAGCCGAACAGGTCGCCCGAGGTGATGCCGAGCGGCCCGATGTGATGGATCCCCCTGCGCAGCGCCGTCAACTCCCAACGGAAGCTTGACTTCTGATACCATAACAGACCGGATTCAGCCGTGACCCCGGTTTCAGCGGATTCGCCGTGGACAAGACCGCCGACAGGCGCCCTGACCTGCAGCCACACGGGGAGGATTTTTCTATTTTCCGCCGTTGCCTTCAGAAGGAGCTTCTCCCCCGGAAACACCCTGCGCTTGTCGATATTGACGTGGCATTCAATGCCGGCCAGGCTCCACCGGGCCCAGAATTTTGCCCCGGCGGCGACGCCGAAAAGAATGAGGGACAACACCGTGAGGTCCCACTGGCCGTTGAGCAGGGCCATGAAGAGAAACAGACCGACAATGGCCAGCACGAGTGGGGTGAGGAAAAGGCTTGGCAGCCTGCGATCGGCGGCGTTCATCATCACCCCTTACGCGCCGGGAGCGGGGACGGGGATCTGACGGACGATCTCCTCGAGCAGAGGCTCCTGGATCTCCCCCCGCAGCCGTTCTTCTTCCTTGAGGATCAAGCGGTGCGCAAGGACGGGCACTGCCAATGACTTTATGTCATCGGGAAGCACATAGTCCCGGCCGCGCAGCGCCGCCAGGGCCTGACCGGCCCGCATGAGACTCAGGGAGCCCCGCGGACTGGCGCCGAGTCGCAAAGCGGGACAGTGGCGGGTCGCACTCACGATGCTCGTGATGTACTCTTTCACGGGCTGGGATACGCGAATCCGTTTTCGTGCTTCCTGCAACCCGGCGATCTGTTCGGGTGTCGCCACGGGTTGCAACTCCCGCAATGGATCATTCTCCCGGAAACGCTCCAGGATGGCGATCTCCTCCAACTGCCCGGGATAACCCAGCCGTATGCGCAGCAGGAACCGGTCGAGCTGCGCTTCGGGCAGCGGAAAGGTTCCCTCGAGCTCGATCGGGTTCTGCGTGGCCATGACAAAAAAAGGATGAGGCAGGCTGTATGTTTTTCCGTCCACCGTGACCTGGCGCTCTTCCATGCTTTCCAGCAGGCTCGATTGCGTTCTGGGGATGGTTCGGTTGATCTCGTCGGCCAACAGCACGTGGGTCATGACCGGGCCCGGCTGAAATGTGAAGTGGCCCGTCTGCTGATTGTAGACGTTGAAACCGGTGATGTCTCCGGGCAACAGATCGGGAGTGAACTGCACCCTTTTGAAAGAGGCGCCGATGCTTCTTGCCAGAGACTTGGCGATCAATGTCTTTCCCAGACCCGGAATGTCTTCGATCAGCACGTGACCTTCGGCCAGCAGCGCGACCAGCAGGAACTCGATGGAACGCTCCTTCCCGACAATCACATGGGATACGTTTTCAATGATCCTTTTACACAGATCAAAATGCACGGTCAGACCTCTCGAAGGGTTGTTTATGACTTCCGCAAGAACCTGTTTTCAAGCGGGGCAAGGGTAGGGGAGGCAGTCTGAACTGTCAAGGAGATTTTTATGACAACGTGTTGGGTCGGGATGGGATATGATTCCGGTTGCGCAGACACGGTAGCGCAAACAAGCTAAAAAAGTTTGCAGGGGGGCGGGAAGCAAAAAAGGGCGCCCCGGAACCATCCCGGGACGCCCTTCCGACTGCAACCCTGTTAGTAGAAATTCTTGCCGTAGAGCTTCCGGCTCAGGCCGATAAGGTCGGCCCACTTCATCGGCCCGCCCTTGTCGGGAGGGAAACCGATCCCCCAGATCATCCCGACGTCGATCATCCGGACATCATCGACAATCTTCCGGTCGAGAATGTCTTTCCCCATCTGCACCATCGCGCTCAGGATCCCCATCTGGATCTCCTCTTCGCTGACCTCGTGCGGCGGAAGTTTCGCGATGAGCGGCAGCACCTCGGGATCGACGCTTCCATCCTTCAGGAAGAAACCCTTCCCCGACTTTTTCAGCCCGAGACGCCCCGCTTCCACCACGTTCTTGAGGGTTTCCTGTTTGATGCCCATCCCGACAAAGACCTTGTAGGGGATGTCGATTCCGACCTCATCCGTGAGTCTGATGGGTCCCACGGGCATCCCGAAGCGGGTCATTGCCCGATCCACCTTTTCGATCGAATTCCCCTCCTCGATGCATTTCAGCGCATGGACGAGGTTCGGGAAGAGCATCGCATTGACGACGAAGCCCGGGTTGTCCCGGCAGACAATCGGCCGTTTCCGGATCAGTCCGGCGAAATTGAGGAGGTTGTCGATGGTCTCCTGTGCGGTCTTTTCGCCCCGGATCACCTCAACGAGCTGCATCAGCCAGACGGGGGAGAAGAAATGGAGCCCCCCGAACCGCTCGGGTTTCGTAACATAGGGCGCCATCGACGTGATCGGGATCGATGAGGTATTGCTTGCCAGGATGCAGTCGTCGCGGACGACCCCGCAGAGCTCCCCGTAGACCTGCTTCTTCACGTCGATCGCCTCGAAGACCGCCTCGATGACGATATCCGCCTCCCCGAAGGCCGCGGTGTACTCCGAGACGGCCGTCAGACGGGCCATGATCTCATCGACGGGCTCCTTGAGCCGTTTCTTCTCGGCCATCCCGTCCAGAATTTTCCGGACAAAAGCCTTGCCCGGCTCCAGCGCCTCGGGAATGTCTTTCACCAGCACGGGGAGTTTGGTGTTCCGGAGGATCTCGATGACGATCCCGCGCCCCATCGTCCCAAAGCCGAGGACCGCAGCCTTGTTGAGCGTCTTGGGGACGAATCCCTTCGTCATCATCGCCTTCGGCTTGTCCGTCATCCCCTTGATGAAGAAGGTGTTGATGCTCCCCTTGGCCTCCTTCGAGAGGACCACCTCGACGAAGTTGGCCTTCTCCAGTTCCAGCCCCTGCGAAAGCGGTAGCTTCAGCCCCTCATGCATCGATTTGAGGGCGAGCATCGGCCCCGGGATCTCCCGGCCTTTGGTCGCCTTGAGGATCCCGGCCTTGGCCATCTCGGCGATGGCGTCGATCTGGGAGAAATCCTGGGCGGGCCGCTTCAGGTCCGCCGTTCCCGCGATGACCTGTTCGAGGAGCGCCCTTGCCGACGCAAGCAGGTCGCCTTCCGCCGGAATCAGCCGGTCCACGATGCCCATCTCATAGGCCTTGGCGGCCGGAAGCATCGTCCCCTTCAGGATCAGTTCAAAGGCGCCGTAGCCGATCAGCCGGGGCAGGCGCTGTGTCCCCCCGCCGCCGGGGAAGAGGCCCACGTTGCACTCCGGCAGGCCGATGAGGGTGTTCTTCCCCTCCTTCGCGATCCGGGCCGTGCAGGCGAGCGAGAATTCCAAGCCTCCGCCGAGGCAATGGCCGTGGATCGCCGCAACCGAGGGAAACTTGAGCGCGATCAGACGGGCGAAGGAGCCGTGGAAGAGATCCAGGGTCCGGCGCACCTCATCCGCGCTTTCGATCTGGGAGATCAGCTTCAGGTTGGCGCCGGCCAGAAAGTTCTCCGGTTTTCCCGAAATGAAGATGATCCCGCGGATCCCCTTGGCGATCTCCAGCTCCTGCATGACCCGGTCGAAGCCGGTGAACGCCTCCTCCGTCCAGGTGTTCATCGCCTCGCCGACCACGTCGAACGTGATCACCCCGATTCCCTTCTCATCCACCACCATGTTGAATACCTTGGCCATTTCCTACCTCCTTTGGGTTGATATGAAATTAGATTGCATTGGGCTCCGAGAAGCGCGCTTCCATCATCAGATCCCCGTCCTCATAACGGGTGGCCACCTTGTAGGGCAGTTTTTTAAAGAGCTTGATCATCGTTTTGTTATCCGAAAAGGTCATTGCATAGAGCCCGGCATAGCCATTGTTCCTGGCGGCGTCAACGATTTTTAGTTGCAGCCTTGATGCAATGCCTTTGCCCTGCCATTTGCCGTCCAGCGAATAGGCCACTTCCGCGACATCTTTCCCTTCCTCGGCGCCATACATGCCGATGCCGATCACTTTCCCAAGCCCTTCCTCTCCGAGATAGGCGATCACGGAAAATTTGTTTTTATAGTCCACCATGAAGATGTTTTTCATTTCATCCCAGAAAAAATGAATGCGCATTCCGAAGAAACGCTTGTTGACATCCGATTTGTCCATTTCGTAGAAATGCTCCTGGATGAGACGGCTGTCGGTCGTTTTGGCCGGGCGGAATGTAACCTTTTGTCCGTCGATTTGAACGGTCTCTTCCAGCCATGCGGGATACACCCCCATGAGGGATTCATTGATTTTCCGTTCCTGACCGATCAGGCCCGATTCTTTGGCCTTCATGAAAAGCTCATCCCGGAATTTCGGATGGGCGATGCTGATCATGGCCATCGCCCTTTCCTGGATGTTTTTGCCGAAGAGATTGACCACGCCGTATTCGCTGACCACATAGGTTGCATCAAAAGCCGGAATCACCACGGAACCGGCCGATATTTCCGTGACGATATTGGTCGAGCCTTCATCCAGCGGGGTGGACGGAATGATCAAGATCGTCTTGCCGCCCGGGGCCATGGATGCGCCTCGCGTGAAATCGACCATGCCGGCCACATCGGCAAAATGGTTTTGCGGCATGCCGTCTGCGGCAACCTGGCCTTTCAGATCGATCATCGTCGCCAGGTTGATGGCCGTCATTTTATGATGATTGGATATGACGCGGGGGTTGCTCACGTAATCCGAGGGCCGGAGCTCAATGGCAGGATTCTGATCCAGAAAACGATACAGTTCGTTGGAGCCGATGGCCCCCGAGGCAACCATTTTCCCGTCATTGTATCCCTTTTTCCGATTCGTGATGACGCCTTTGCTGCAGAGGGCATGGATAGAGTCGAGCAGGAATTGAGAATGGATGCCGAGATCATTTTTGTTCCCCAGTGCCGCCATAACCAGTTCGACGGGGATTCCGGGCGAAAGATGAATGGTCGAACTGTCCTCCACGATATTGGAGACAAATTTTGCGATGTTCTCCATGCCCGGAAGATCCGGCAGCGGGTAGGTCGTCAAGAGCTCTTCATCCTTTTCAACAATGAAATCCACCTCATCCATATGAAGCATCCCGTAGCCGGGAACCCGGGGCATTTCGGAATTAACCTGGGCGATGACGACGTCGGCCGCCTGTGCCGCGGCAAGCGTGATATCCACGGACACGCCGAGGTTCATCCAGCCGAAATCATCAGGAGGGCTGACTTGCACAAGGGCGTAATGAAGCGGGATGTGTCTTTTGGAGAAAAGGGACGGGACCATGAAAAAGTTCATCGGGGTCAAAAACCTTTTCGCTGCGGACAGGCCTTCCAGCATGCCGGAACCCTGATAGATCGAACGCACATGATAACTGCGGCCCTTCGTTTCATCGGCCGTAAGTCCCATCAGAGAGCCTTCAAGGTTAAAAAACCGGATCACTTCGATATCAAAAAATTTTTCCGTGTTTTTCAACAGGGTAGAAACGAGATACTGCGGCTCGGAACAAAAAGATCCCACGAAAATCCTTTTCCCCTGGGAAATTTTTCCAATGGCATCGTCAGCGCTGGTAAGCTTCTTTTTATACTCTTCGGCAATTTTCTCGTTCATAAACATCTCCTTGCGTGATAATTACAAGCTACCTCCAAAAAACGGCAGGCAATGGTTGGAGCTATCGAAGCTTATCGATCGCGAAAAAATCAGCCGCGAGTGTGGCGAGCCGGCTGGATTGCCTTTTAGCGGAAATTATTTTAACCTTTAATAATATCTACAAGTCTTTCGGTAACTTCGCTCAATTTATCACGTTTTATGCTACCGATGCGGTAGAGAATAATATGGCTGTCAGCAGTAAATAGTCGGTTGGGCCTTATATTACCCGACTGCTTGAGGTTGCCTGAGGTAAAATCAGCGTCATCAATCGATATGGCGTAGGAGTCTTTGATGGTTTTGCTTGTAATTTGGCAAAGAATGACGTCGTTTCCTTCAAGAGGGGCAATAACAAGAGCAGGGCGACGCTTGGATTGGCTGAGGTCTGAAAAGGGGAATGGAATGACTACGACATCACCTTTTATAAATTTTGCCAAGCTTCGTCCTCCTCCGGTTTCATCCAATCTTTCGATAGAGCGGATTCACTCATGATGGCGATATCCAGCTCTTCACGAACTGTTTTCGCCTTCAGGAAATGGACAAAATCCAGCACCTCGGTCAGAAGTGGCTCAGGCGCTTCTTTAATCTCGTTGATAAGTAATTCCTTCGTATTCATTATATTACCTCGTCACTTAAATTCTTGAATTCTTTCTTTTCCTAATACCCTCTATCATAAATCCCAAATCATGACAAAGGGCGGCAAACAACAGGATAACGCCTTGTTCGTTGATGGGTTCATAAACAATGCCACGCACTCCAAGTATACCACCGGTTTCATGTATTTGCACCTTCTCGATTTTATTGAACCCTTCTTGGGGGGTAATATGCTCATCCGATATAGAAACTTCCACGCCTTGGAGCGGAGCCAAACCTTCGTCAGGGTCTTTTTTCGTCTTATTGAAGCTCCTTGCCCGTTCCTTTCCTATTTCCGTGATTTTCCATACACCTCGTTCGGAACCGTCCAATTGCTTTTTTCTTTTCAGATATTCCCGTGCCCACGCTGCTTTGTTTTTCCATTTGATCATGCGGCTTTTGTATTTTTCATATTCCCCCGGAAATTCTGCGGGACTTAAACCCATCATCTTTTCGACTTCAGGATAGACTTCGGATGGTTTTGCCCGCCCGCCAAGTTTGATAAGAGCCTTCAATACCGGGATTTCAAAATCCATAAAGTTGAGATTCATATCATTCCTGTGTTCGCTAACGACTGGCTGACAGGTGCGCAGGCTGTTTTCCTGCGCATCCTAGTCCAGCCCGATGTTATGCTTTTTGGGCATAGAATTTAGAGATAATTAAGAGCATCCGAGATATTACCCTATTTATAAGCTTCCCGTGCCAGTTTGGATTCCTCCGCGATATTCCAAAAATCGAATTCATCATGGACTGCCGACCAATTAGGTAGTTCCCCTTGTCTCTGCTTGTCCAAGAAGGCTTCATATAACCTGCCAATGGTCTCTGGAGTGTTTTTGATTGTGAAATTAAATGAAGGAGATCGGTCGCATCCACATAAACCTTCTATATTGAGTTCTTTGTCGAATGGAGGCTTCAGGGTCAGGGTTATGACAAAAGGTTGCAATTGCACATCAGGGGGAAGCCTGATGTGGTCTTTACTAATTGCAGTAAAATGAAACCCCAAAAAAGACCATACTGTCCAATTATTTAAGTCTGGGGTCTGGATTCCAAGTTGGCAGTTCGTCCCTGGTGCGGATAAGATTTTAAGCGACATAAAGAGGTCACTGGCTGTACTCAGTCCACCGTTAGCAATCAGCACCCCTAAAGTGGTCTTTATTTGCGTAACTGCCGATTCGATAGCAGTCGGGTATTGCGACGTGAACATATGAAATATAAATGGTTGAGGACGACGTCCGAACATTCCTGATAATACCGCATGAGGTGCAGGCAGAAAATCAGACCCGGCTCTTATGTAATAATGGTATTGTCCCTTGCCCGAGACTATAACTTGATGTGGGGCATGGTTGCTTCCGGGGATATATGTAATAACGAACCCTTTCTTGCTGTCCCCAGAGAGAATTGCATGATGCTCGACACCGGAGTGCGCAGGAATCGTTGCCGATGAGATGGCCCCCTGTGCCCAACTCAAAAATTTCTTTGCATCTAATAGCGGAAATTTTGCACGTGCAACATCGGCATAGTCTTCTCCTTGCCGGCAATCAACTCCCCATACTACGATACCCCCTTCGGAATTGCCAAAGCCAGAAATGGCTCTCGCCAAATTCGCCCTATCGTTCTCATGAAGTTTCTTTCCGCTGCCATCGTCTGCAGACCGCTTAAAGTCGAGAAACAGACTCTCGGCTTCGCGATCTGAAATGAAATCATCGATAGCGGGCTCGCCGTTCTTCAAAATATTTTCTAATATCTCTTTTGGTCGTGATTTCATAAAAAGGTTGTCCTCTCATTCAGACATAACGGTGCCGCGGCTGAGCGGCGAGTCGACGAAAATTTATTTTCGGAGGTGCGACCGCTCAAGCCGCGTGTTCGTCCGCCGCAGGCGGCGACACGCGGCGCCAGGCGCGGCACCGTTCATCCCGACCGCCTGCGGTCGGGATGAACATTGGTTATATGGATCGGTATAAAACCCCAAACACCGCAATATTTGCCGTATAAAATACTTATGAAAAAGGCAGCATTTCGATAATATACATATTAAAATAGAATAGTTGCGCGTATGAAACGTTTTTATTATGGCGTCTTATATGGATCGGCATAATGATCTCTGCGATTTTCTACGCAGTAATAAAAAACCCCGCTCTTCTTGTAGAAAACGGGGTTTCTAGCCAGTCCATATTTCCCTCCAGCATGGTTATACGGGATGGAACTTTGTCAACTGCCTTTCATCTGTGTGGCGCTTCACTATCATGATTTACATTTGAAATCTATCATATATTTGAAATTCTACAATATACGGGGGAAGCAGTAGCTGCTCCACAGGTCTACAAAATGGATTAGAGAAAAGAATTCAATATTACCTTAATTTTCCCCTATGGAGTCAGGCCGTAATGCGTCTCGAAACTGAATGATCATTTGGGCATCCAGCCCAGTCCCTTGGCGTGCAGGCTCTGGATGAAGAGCCGGTCAGCCGTCTCCGTCACTGCCGTCGTTTCCGGGTAAACGCCGCTCGGATCCTGTAAATCAGCCACGACCTTGCCGTCTTCCGTGAATGCCATCACATGGCCGTAGGCCTTCGGAATCGGCCACATCGCCCTCGGCAGGCGTAGTGTGAGCTTGCGCATAAACGGCTTGGCGGCCAGTTTGTCGATGGCGTGGTTGCGCGGCTTTACAAGACCCAGCCAGATTTTTCCGTCGAGTCCCCGCATCAGGTTGTCCGGATAACCGGGCAGGTTGTCCAGCAGAACTTTGGCTTGGTCGCTCGGGATCGAGATATCGAGATCCTTCGCGCCCACTGAAATCTGCCACACCCGGTATTTGCCAGTTTCATTAACGAACAGCGTTTGTTCATCCCGGCTCAGGGCGACACCGTTTGCAAAACTTAAACCTTTCGCCACGATTCGGGTCGTTTTGTTTGCCGGGTCGTACTCCAGAATACGGCCGGTTGATGACTGCTCCAGAATGTCCAGCAGGCTGGCCTCAAACGTTCCACCCCAATCTTTGGGTGCAAAACGGGTTGACGCATCGCTCAGATACATCTTGCCGGACTTGGCCACCACCACTGCATCGGCATAGCGGATCGGTTCTCCGTTTACCTTGTCGGTCAACACCGTGATCTTTCTTTCGGGGCTGATGGTCAGCAGCCCCTTCACGGCGTCGGCAGCGATCAGGTTTCCGGCTGCGTCAAAGTCAAAACCAAGCACCCGCCCACCGGTGTTTAAAAACACCTCTTGCGTGCTGCCATCCGGATTCATTCGCAGGATGTTGCCGCTGGCGACTGTGGTGTAAAGCTTGCCGTCTTTGCCGATGGCGATATGCTCCGGCCCTTCCTCTTTGCCCAATGAAATGATCTTGAGGTTGGCAAGCTTTGTGTTGACTGCGTGTGGGCCGGTATAGCCGGGCGGCATGGGTGCAGTCCAACGGACGGGCTCGATCGGCACCGGCCAGAGGGTCAAATAAGCGGCCAGAAACAACAGAAGGACACCCATCGTCAGGACCAGTTTTTTCATGATGCCTCCTTATTGATAAAATGCAAAACCCCGTTCTCTTTTGAGAAACAGGGTAAGACCTTTGAATTTCTATCATCCCTGTCATTGCGAGGAACGGCGTGACGAAGCAATCTCATGGCTTAGAAAATGGTTACGGGATTGCTTCGTCGGCCCTTGGCCTTCTCGCAATGACAAAGGGTGCGTTTTTCAGGTCTCAGGGTATCAATAAACTCTTCATGGCACCCCTTTAAAAACGTGAAACTATATTCCGTAGGCCTTGTAACAGGTCCGGCAGGATTCGCAAAGGGGAGGGGGCTCGATGATTTCCTGGAGAGCGGGGCTCGGGCTGGACATGGCGTCGAATATCGAAGCTACATTTCTTTGGGCCTTGAGCCGGTCCTCGAAAACCTTGCGGAAGGATCGATAATCCTCTTTCCCCCAAACCGCAGGCAGCTCTTCCGCGTTGATGTTCCCGAAAATCATGGGTTCAACCGTATATTCCTTATTCAAAAAGATGCGGGGAATTTTTCCTTTTTTGGGCAGACGCAGATACATGCAAGGGGCGATCGAGCCGTCGACGGAAAAGAAAAGGCTGTGGTGCGGCTCCGCCTCGCAGACGGGGATCTCTTCGGCCTTCAAGGGGGAACAGCGGACGGGAATTTTCAGCTCCCTGCTCAGTCGCAGGATGTCATCGAGGGCATCCTGAAAAGCCGGCGTTGGCGACTCATGATAAAAGGTGCGGAGAATGTTCCAGCGATCCTCCGGGAGGTAGTCCAGGTTTTTGAGGATGACTTCGTCCGCACCCAGTTTGACGGCGGCGGGAACAATCTGATGGAGTCTGCTCATGTTCAGGCGGGTCATGATGAGGGAGAGCCTTACCGACGGTTTTTCCTGCCCCCGGCTCTTCTTCAACTCGATGAGGTGCCGGATCTGGTCCAGGATTTGATTGAACTCGTAACCCGTCTGCGAGCCGTCCCCCTCGGCCGGCGGGATTTCCTTCAGGTTGAGGGTGATGAAATCGAGCTCCCCCTCGACAAGCTGCCGGGATATTTCGGGGGTCAGATAAAACCCGTGGGTTGCCAAACCGGTCAGGCACCCAGCCTGCCTGGCCAGATGAAACATGGCCGGAAAATCTTCATTTTCAAGCGGGTCACCCCACCCCCGGAAGATCACCCACTTGACCTGCGAAAAATTTTGCGCAATTTTTTGATAGGTTTCGAGGAGCATTTGCTGAAAAAGCCATTTTTCCGCAAATACGGCGCGCGGGCTGAATTGGGATTCCAGAGAGGAATAGGAAGAAACCTCGATCTGAAAGGTTTCAAATTCCCGGTGGTCCCGTTTAAATAGTTTTGCAAATCCGGATAGCATCATCAAAGTCCGAAACGCAGCCGCCGGGAGCGGAGGGGAACGTGCCCCTTGCCCCTTGCGCGTTTATCCCTGGGAGAGCAGAAATTTCACCTCTCTGTCGTCAAAGGAGAGGAATTCTCCGGTGATCCCGTCTCCCGCCTTCGAAGCCAAAAAGAGGACCAATTTCGCTGGTTCGTCGGGGGAGTGCAGAAGGCCTTCCTCCTTGAGCCGTTCGAACATGTCGGTTCCAATGGCCTTCGCTCCCGCCTTGCGTATATCCGCCTGCATTCGGGTATCCATGACACCGGGGTGGATGGCATTGACCTGGATGTTGAATTCCTTGAGCTCTCTCGAAAGCTGTTTGGCAAGACTGGTCATCCCCGCCTTGGACACCATGTACGGGGTCATGTTCGGCCTCGGCGTCTGCGTCGTGGCGATATTGATGATCTTTCCGGACTTCTTCTCGATCATCGTCGGAATGACGGCCCTGGAGCAGAGAAAGGCCGAGGTCAGATTGACCCGCAGCGTTTCCTCCCATTCCGCGAGCGAGATATTGTGGGTCGGGGCGATCGGCCCCCTGGATCCGGCGTTGTTGACCAGAATGTCGATGGTGCCATAGGCCTCCAGGGTTTTTTGAATCAGGACATTGACCTGGGCTTCATCGGTGACGTCGGCCCTGACGGCGATGGCGTTCTTCCTCAGAACCCTCAGCTCCTGAGCCACGTGTTCGATCTGATCCTGGTTTTGGGCGGTCACAACGACCTTTGCCCCCTCCTTCCCGAAAAGAAGAGCGATGGAGCGACCCAGCCCCCTGCCGCTTCCGGTGATGATGGCGACCTTATCCTGCAGCTTCATGCCCACCGCCCTCTTTGTTTGCAAGCTTTGTCCTTCTAAATCCGCTTATCATTCCCGGTTCCATGACCCCAAAATTTATGATGAGAGTATAAGCTCAACGCCCATAATTATATCTTACCGATTTCTTGTTCTTTCTTCAATCTTATTGTTGTCTCTTTGGCGGGGGTTGATGAAACGGAGCATTGCGGGTCGCAAAAAAAGTATTACTCCGGCAATTAAACATATACAATGTCATGCCGGACTTGATCCGGCATCCAGCCTAATTCATTCTGGATTCCGGCTTTCGCCGGAATGACGACTTTGGGATGCATTGTTGCCGGAGTAATAATTCATGCATGAGGATCGAGAAACCCCAATAATCAAATATCCGGAAATTCCGGCGGCTGCTTGTTGAGGAAGGCCGTTATACCCTGGATGCATTCACCGGAAGTAATGAGCGTAACCGCCTCCCGGCACTCCAACTCAAGGGCCTGCTCCATCGTGAGTTCGTGTACTTGTCTGATCACGGTCAAGGCATGGCGCACGGCTCGCGGACCGTTCTTGGCGATCGTTTCCGCCATGGCCATGGCTTCATCCAGGGCCATCCCCGGGGCGCTGATGCGGTTGACGAGCCCGATTCTCAGCGCCTCATCCGCCCCAACCTTCCGTCCGGTTAAAATCATATCAGCGGCCCGTGATGCCCCGATCAGCCGGGTAAGACCCGGCCCGCCGCCCCAGTCGGGCATGAGACCCAGTTTCACTTCCGCAAAACAGATCACCGCCTGCGGATCCATCACCCGAAGGTCGCAACGTGATGCCAGTTCCGCCCCGCCGCCATAGGCGTCGCCATTGATGGCGGCAATGACGGGGACGGGCAGCGTTACCAGATCATTCACCGCGGACTGCAGGCGTTTGATCAAGATTTCGACCGGGGCACGCTCCTGCTTTTGCACCGACTCAATCAGACCGCTTACCTGGGGATTATCGGGATTGATATCGAATCCGGCACAGAAGGCCTTGCCGGAGCCAGTGACAACAATGACACGGGGGAGGTGTGCTTTCAGCTCCTGCACCGTCTGCTCAAGGCCTGACCACATGGTTTCGTTGAAGGCATTCCGGCGCTCGGGCCGGTCAAAGGTTATCAGTGCAACCTTGCCTTTTCTCTCAATACGCACACCATATTCAGTCATACCCAGTCACCCACCACTTAAGCTTTGACGACCTCGTAAGAAGTCAAAAAATGCTGTCATTGCGAGCGAAGCGAAGCAATCTCATGTATTTCAAGATATCGATATCACAAGATTGCTTCGTCACGGCGTTCCTCGCAATGACAAGAGCGGCGACTTTTTACGAGAGCATCAAGCTTTGCACCGCGCACTTTCTCAATGACATCGATGAACGAGAGGAAGAGTCTATCTTCACAACGCCGACAGCGTCCCCCCGTCCACGTAAATGATCTGCCCGTTGACAAAATCGGAGGCCCGGGAGGCCAGGAACACGGCCGTACCGACCAGCTCGGAGGGATCCGCCCAACGGCCGGCCGGGGTGCGGGCGCACACCCAGGCGTTGAACTTCTGGTCTTCGATTAACGGCCGGTTCATTTCAGTCAAGATGTACCCCGGACCGATGCCGTTCGATTGGATGTTGTGCTTCGCCCATTCCACAGCCATGGACTTGGTAAGCTGTTTCACCCCACCCTTGGATGCGATGTAAGCCCCTATGGTCGGACGCGAAACCTCGGACATGATCGAACAGATGTTGATGATCTTTCCCGATTTCCGCGCGATCATCCCCTGGACGACCTGCTGCGTTACCAGGAAAAGCCCGGTGAGGTTGATGTCCAGCACCTCACGCCACGCCTTTTCGTCAAACTGCTCCAGGGGCCTGCGCCGTTGAATTCCCGCGTTATTCACCAGGATGTCAATCCCGCCGACTTCCTGCTCCAGCGCCGCGACCCGCTCTCGAACCTCGGCGCCGTTGAGCAAATCGAAACGACAGCCGGAGACCGTCAAGCCCTCCTGCGTAAGTGCCGCCACGGCCCGCTCCAGCTTTTCGGCGTTGCGGGCATTGATGACGATCCGAGCCCCGGCTTGCGCCAGCCCGCGCGCGATGGCAAGCCCGATCCCCTGGGTGGCGCCGGTGATCAATGCAACCTTGCCGGTAAGATCGAAGAGTTTGCTGCCTGTCATTTTCTATCCTCCTGAGCGCTGTGCTGCTGCCGGATGTGAGACCTTTGAATTTCTCCCCTTCCTGTCATTGCGAGGCGCGGAGCGCCGCGGCAATCTCATGGTTTAGCCAATGGTTACGGGATTGCTTCGTCGGCCCTTGGCCTTCTCGCAATGACAAAGGGTGCGTTTTTCAAAGGTCTCGATGTACCGCAGAGACTCCCCCACCCGAACAATCGCCGCAAATTCGTGCCATCATGCCGATAAGCACCCAACATTTTCGTAGCCGGAAGGCTGTAAACCGCCCTGGCCGAGAAAGCCTTCATCAGGATGTTTTTTTAACAGCCGGAGTATAGGGGGCTGTTTTTGCTTGTCAAGGGAAACTTTGCGTGAAACAATGGACAGTGTCTTTCACGGCAGCAGAGTGGTCGTCCTCTCTTTTCAAGCCCACTGTACCCGTGAACCGGATGAACCAAAATAGAATAAAAATTCAATCGACACAAATATTGCATACGTTAAAGGGGGATTCATGATGCCTTGGAGAAGTCAATCCCAACTGGGAGTGCCGGAAGGGGCTCTCGCCCGCGGCCTGTATCGCTCCATGGGGTATACGGATGAAGACTTCCGGAAGCCGGTCATTGCGATTGTCAACACCTGGAATACGGTATGCCCCGGACATTTTAATCTGAAACAGGTGGCGGCAGAGGTGCAGAGAGGAATTACACAAAATGGCGGAATGGCCGTAGAGTTCGGAACGATCGGCCCCTGTGACGGCATCGCCCAGGGAAATGAGGGAATGACCTATATCCTTCCTTCGCGGGAGGTTATCCTCCATAGTGTAGAGGTCATGGTGGAATCCCACCGGTTTGACGGGCTCGTATTATTGGGTTCTTGCGATAAAACGGTCCCGGCTTTGCTCATGGCGGCAGCCCGTTTGGACTTGCCGACCATTCTGGTGAACGGCGGTCCCATGGAACCCGGATCTCGTCATGGCCGGGATATCGATGTGAACGAAATCGAAATTGCCGTCGGGGAGTATCAGGCCGGGAAAATCGATTTGGCAGAGCTTGCCTATGTTGAAAAATCGGCTTGTCCCACGCCCGGTTCGTGCACCATGATCGGCACTGCCAATACGATGTCCTGCTTGAGCGAGGTCCTGGGACTTTCCCTTCCGGGAAGTGCGACCATTCCTGCTACGTATTCCAAGCGGTTGCAGGCAGCCCATGAATCGGGACGGCGGGTGGTTGATCTCGTCCGCGAAGGGGTCACGGCCCGAAAAATCATCACGGCTCCGGCGATGGAGAACGCCATTCGGGTCGGTCTGGCCATAGGAGGGTCAAGCAATCTGGTTTTGCATTTGCTCGCATTGGCCGAGGAAGCTGATCTTCCGCTGCAGATCGATGATTTTGATCGCTTGAGCAGGGAGACCCCTTACATCGCATCCATCATGACTGCCAGTGAGTATGACATGGTGGATTTCCATCGGGCCGGTGGAATCCCCGCCGTAATGCAGCAATTGCTCCCCCTGCTCCACGGGGATGCGCTCACGGTGAGCGGTTGTTCGGTACGGGAGAATGTCAAAGACGCCCGAATCGAGGATGAAAGGGTGATACGACCCCTGGCGAACCCCTTCAAACCGGACGGCGGGTTGGCCATAATGAGAGGAAATCTGGCCCCGCAAAGCGCAGTCGCAAAACCGTCGGCCATATCGGCGGAACGTTTACAGGTGGAAGGCCCGGCAGTGGTGTTTAACTCCGAACAAGAGCTGATCGTGGCGATCGGGGAAAAGAGAATTGCGCGGGGTGACATCCTTGTCGTCCGATATGAAGGGCCCAAGGGAGGACCCGGTATGCGGGAGATGTATACGCCACTCAAGCTCCTCGATGGATATGGTCTGGCCGAGCATGTTTACCTGATCACGGATGGCCGGTTTTCCGGCTCCAATCGGGGAGGATTTGTGGGCCACATTTGTCCGGAGGCGGCAGAAGGAGGCCCGCTGGCCATTGTGGAAAATGGAGATCTTATCAAAATCGATGTGCCGAATCGCCGCGTGGACCTCCTGGTCGGCGAGGAGGAAATGGCACGGCGTTTTGAAGCGTGGCAAGGTCCTGTCGTCCGAGTGAAAAAAGGATATTTGGCCCTTTATGCCGATTTGGTCAAGCCGGCATCCCGTGGGGCCGTAATGAAGAGCGGATCATGAACAGGAACAAGAGGGAAGTGTGAAGGAGAAGATGATGTATAATCGTGTTTTGATGACCGGCGCCGACGGTGTCATCGGACGGGTGCTTCGTGAAGCGCTCCGGGGAGTCTACCCGGTACTGCGTCTTTCCCATCGCCGACCTTTCGGAGATCCCAAACCCGGTGAGGAGATCGTGCTGGCCAATCTGGACCACTTTGATGAGGTGGATGCCGCCATGGAAGGGGTGGATGCCGTCATTCACCTGGGAGGCAAGGCCGAGGAGGGGACGTGGGATGTGGTTTTGAAAAGCAATATCCTCGGCGCCTTCAACACCTTCGAGGCTGCCCGGCGCCACGGAATAAAACGTTTCGTGTTTGCCAGCACCAACCATATTGTCGGTTACCACCGGAGAACCCGCAAGCTTACGGTCGGCGATCCGCTGCGTCCCGATTGCCGTTACGCAGCCACCAAGGTTTTCGGGGAGGCGCTGGCCCGCCTGTATGCGGACAAATATGGCATGAGCAATATATGCATGCGAATCGGATCGTTTCAGCCCCGGCCGTTGAATGTGAGAATGCTGAGCTGCTGGCTCAGTCATCCGGACATGGTGCAACTGACCCGGATTTGCCTGGATGCGCCCCTGGATCTTCATTACGAAGTGGTATGGGGGGTATCCGGTAACGACCGCAGTTGGTGGGACAACACGCCGGCGGAGCGTCTGGGATATCGCCCCCGGGATAATTCCGAGGACTTTGCGGAAGATATTTTCGCGGCGCAGCGCCGGGCCCGGGAACAGAGTCAGGTCGTATCCAGGAGCGGCACCACGGACGTGGCCGACCAGGCGGCGGTCGTTTCGGCCATCAAGGCGGTACAGGCCAACGAACCTCCGGCCGAGGGATTGTTCCAGGGAGGCCCCTACTGTGCCATGGAGTTCACCGGCGACGTGGATAAGATTGATTGAACCAGGACAAACCAGAGAGGGATGAAAATGGATTCATCATCCGGCAGGAAAGCCCCCCGTCTGACCGCCCCGAAAGGGGCCTGCGATACCCATATGCATTTTTACAACGCCACATTCCCTTCGGCCCCCACGGCGCTCATGACACCGCCCGATGCCTGGGTGGACGAATACCGGTCGCTTCAAAGGCGATTGAATCTGGAGCGGGTGGTGATCGTCCAGCCGACCACCTATGGCACGGATAACTCTTGTCAGTTGGCGGCGATGAAGGCATTGGGTGAAAATGCCCGGGGGGTAATGGTCGTCAACACTTCGACCAGCGACGCCGAGTTGGAACGTCTGACCCGGCTGGGTGTCCGGGGCGCGCGGTTTCATATGCTTCCCGGCGGTGCCGTACCCTGGAATATCCTGGAAGAGGTGGCCGGCCGGGTGCACAATTTCGGCTGGCACATTCAGCTCCAGATGAACGGAAGGGAATTTCCCGAGCGGGAGGCGATGCTGAAACGCCTGCCGGGCACGCTGGTGGTGGATCATGTGGGGCGGTTCATGGGACCGGTGCCGACCGATGATCCGGCCTTCAAGGTGCTGTTGCGGTTTCTGGAAACGGGCCGGTGCTGGGTCAAGCTGTCGGCTCCCTATGAATCTTCCGTATCAGGAGCCCCGGATTGGACGGATATCGCTCCTGAAGCACGGGCGCTGGCCAGGTGCGCACCCGGGCGAATGCTGTGGGCCAGCAATTGGCCTCATCCGGGTCGGAAAAATCGACCGGACGAAGCGGATTTGCTTGACTTGCTGCTCGACTGGGTGGATGACGAAACAGTCCGGAACAGGATCTTGGCGGACAACCCCGCTGAGCTCTATGGATTCCGGGCGGTTTGATTGATTGGGATGCACAAATACGACAGGTTCATTCCAGCGCCAACCCCATCGGCTCCGGCTTGAACAAGCGCGCGTCCATCATTTTCAGATCCGGGCTGACGCGCAGTTCGATGTCTGCTTGCGCAAGCACATCGCGCGCCAAATCAGCGCCGGGCGCGATTTCGGTCACCGTGAGTCCGGTGGGTTCGAGTTTGATGACGCAGCGCTCGGTAACATACGTGATGTCTTGCCGATTGACGCGCGCGCGGCGACCGCTGAAGGTGACATGCTCGACCGCGCGCATAAACTTGCGCGCCTTGCCTTCTTTGACGATTCGCAGTTTGCCGTTTTCAAGCGCCAACTCCAAACCGCCCGCGGTAAAATAGCCGCTGAAAACGATCTGCCGCGCATGCGCGGTGATGTCGATGAAGCCGCCCGCGCCCGCCGTTACGTGCGGCAGCGCCGCGAGGCGCGATACATTCACGTTCCCGTCCTGGTCTACCTGCATGAATGAAAGCAGACTGCGGTCAAATCCGCCGCCGTGAAAGTAGGTGAACTGATCCGGCGATGGCACGATCGCTTGCGCGTTGACCGCGCAGCCGAATGGAAAGCCGGTCAACGGCAATCCGCCGACCGCGCCTTGTTCGATCACCCAGGTCACCGCGCCGTGCAAACCTTCTTCGAGTAAAATCTCCGGGACGAGCGCGGAAATACCGAAACCCAGATTGACCGCTTCGTCTTGCCGCAGCGTCATCGCCGCGCGGCGCGCGATGATCTTGTCGGTGTCGAATGGCAGCGGCTTCCATTTGCTGAGCGGGCGCCGCGTCTCGCCGCTGATCGCCGGATCGTACGGCGTCTGCGTCGTCTGCCATTGCTCGGGCACGACGACGAGGCAATCCACCAGGATGCCCGGCACACGCACCGCTTGCGGATGAAGCGCGCCCGCTGTGGTCAATCGCTCGACCTGCGCGATAATGGCGCCGCGATTGTTCCGCGCCGCGAGCGCGACATCATACGCGCCGAGGTAAGCGCCTTCGTGTTCCATGGAGATATTGCCGTACTCGTCCGCCGTCGTGCCGCGAATGATCGCGATGTCCGGCAGAAGCGCTTTGAAGTAGAGCCATTCTTCGCCGTCAAACTCCACGACGCGCACGATGTCGGCAGGGGTGCAATCGTTCATGCGCCCACCTTGCCGACGCGGGTCGATGAACGTGTCCAATCCGACTTTGGTCAGTACGCCGGGTCGTTTCGCCGCGCCTTCGCGCAGCATGTGAAAGAGCGTGCCGCTTGGAAAGTTGTATGCCTCTATTTCGTTGCGGTTGATCATCTGCCAGATTCTTGGCGAAGGCATGGATGATGGTCCACTCGGATATGAACCGGCAATCGCACGCCGCAACAATCCCGGCCGCGCGAGATGATCGATCCCGGCGATGCCGTACATGTCGCCGGAGGCAATCGGGTGAATGGTCGTGAGATTCTTCGGCGCGCCAGTATTGGCAAAGCGTTCGCCGATCGCCTGGAGAATCGCGTCAGGACAGTTCAAGCCGGAGGATGAACTGACGCAGAGAGTTGCACCATCGGGAATGCGCACGGCAGCCTGTTCAGGGGGGATGACTTGTACTCGCGGCATGTTTATTCTCTGCGCTCCTCAAATCACGGTCGCCTTCATCCAGCGGAACTATTTCCGACAAGCCGCCGACATTGCGCCCCCGGTGTCTTCCCCGCCCAAACGGTTCGCGCTAAACGAACTTGGGCATGAACAGCTTCGGGATGAACAGGACAACCTGCGGGAACAGGATGATCAAGAAAAGCATGATCAGCATCGGGATCAGGATGATGATCACGTCCCTGATCACGCGGGACACCGTGGTTTTGGCGATGGCCACGTCGATCAGGAGGCACAGGCCGTACGGTGGCGTTACCAGACCGAAGGCGAGCGACACGACCCCGATCAGCGCGAAATGAATCGGGTGCATCCCGACCTTCATCGCCATGGGCGCCAGGATTGGCGCGATGATGATGATGGCCGGCACCGCGTCGATGAAGCATCCGATGAAGAGAAATGCCGCCGCCTCGATCAGCCCCACGCTCACCACCCCAACGCCGAACTGGGTAAGGTACTTGATGACCGCTGCGGGAATCTGGTAGTAGGCCATCACCCAGCCGAAGGCCGACGCAGTCCCGATGCAGAACAGCGAGATCGAGCCCAGACGCACGGTGTTGTAAAGTACATCTCTGATCTCCCTCAGACCCATCGAACGGTGGATGAACAGGCCGACGCAGAAGGAATAGAGCACGGCCACCACGGCTGCCTCCGTGGGGGTGAAGAACCCGCCCACCACCCCCCCGATGATGATCACCGGCGTCATCATCGCGGCCAGCGCGGCCCACACGGAGACGAAGAACTCCTTGAGGGTCGGCTTTGCGTAGATGGGGTAATTCCGGGCCCGGGCATAGAAGAAAGTTGCCACCATCTGGGACAGACCAACCATAATGCCGGGGATGAAGCCCCCCAGGAACATCGCGCCGATGGAGACGTTCATCACGCCGCCCCAGACCACCATCAGGATGCTGGGCGGGATGATGACCCCCATGACCGAGGAGCAGCAGGTGATGGCCACGGTGAAGCTCTTGTCGTAGCCCTGCTTCTCCATGGCCGGGATGATGATGGAGCCCTCGCCCGCCGCATCCGCCGTCGAGGAGCCGGAGATCCCCCCAAAGATCATGCTCACGACGATATTGATGTAGGCGAGGCCCCCGCGATACCGCCCCACCAGGCACTTGGTGAGGTCGATCAAGCGGTCGGTGATCCCCGCCGAGTTCATGATGTTCGCGGAGAGGAGGAAGAACGGCACCGCGAGCAGGATAAACGAGTTGTAGGCCTTGGTCATCTCGCCCATCATCAGGACCGGGGTCAGCCGCGGATCGATGACCATGATCGGCAGCGTGGCGAGCCCGAGGGCGAACGCCACCGGTACACGCAGGATGACCAGGAATGCAAAGGTCCCGAACAGAATCGCAGCGACTTCACCTGGCGACATTGAAATCCCCCCTCAGGAGCTTGATGGCGTCCTTGTCTCCCCGCAGCACCGCAAATACGATCAGGATGCGCTCCATCAGGAAGATCATCCAGCTCACGCCCGCCACAAAGTAGATCCCGTGAATGAAGATGAGATTGAGCCCCGTCAACTCCGAGGACTGTGAGTAGCCGAACACGGCGTACCCCCACCCGTACCAGACGAAGATGCCCGCCAGGATCCCCATGGCGACGTAGACGAAAAGGCGCAAGAGCGCTTCGATTTTCGGGTTCGATGGCAACGGGAGGACATCCACCTCGAAATGGGAGCCATCCCGCACGGCGAGGGTCGCGCCCACGATGATCATCCAGATGAAGCAGAAGCGGGCCACCTCCTCGGTCCAGATCCAGCGGGGAATCAGCTCCGTATACCGGGAGAAGATCTGGAGCGTGACCGGCACCACCAGGACGCCCATGATGATCCATGAGAGCGTCTGTAACCCTTTATAATACCAGTTGATAAAACTCTTGACCATGTGATGATCGTGCATAATTCTCCTCTTCGGGAAGCCCCTGACCCGCCTGAATCCACGTGCGCCGGCGGTTTCCATTCGAAGTGCGCAACCCTCTCACCGACCGGACTCCTGAAAACCTGTCGGCGTCTGATGCCGTGCGTTTGCTGATGTTGGAAGAAGCCGGCTCCCCGCTGTTCCGGGGAGCCGGTGCGTCACCTGATGGATCGAATCGATCCGTGCTACTTCACCGCGTTGATGTTGGCCAGAACCTTTTCCGCACCGACCTCCTTTGCGAAGGCCTCCTTTACCGGTGCGGCCAGTTCCAGAATCTTCGCGCGATCCTTGAACTCCCACACCTGAATCTTCTTCTCTTTCTCCATCTGCGCCATGATCTTGTCGTCGGCCTCCCGCTCCCACTTGCGACCATGGGCGGCGCCCACCGCGCCGGCCTTCACGATGCAGGCCTGGAGATCCTGGGGGAGCTTCTTGAAGGTCTTCCCGCTGAACCCGAGAGGCCGGATGGTGATCGCGTGCATGGTCTTGGAGATGTTCGGCGCCACTTCGTGCCACTTCATCTGAAACCAGCCCGGGCTTTCGTTCTCACCCGCCAGGATGACCCCGGTTTGGACGGCGTTGTACACCTCGTCATAGGCGATGACGGTGGGGGCTGCCGTGATGGCCTGGAACATCTTGGTCTGGATGGGGGCGCCCATGACGCGGATGGACAGGTTCTTCAACTCGGCCATGTCCCGCACGGGCTTCTTTCCCACGACGTTGCGCACCCCTCCGCCGGCGTACCCGATCATCATGATGTCGGCCTTGGTCATCAGATCGTCATAGATGGGCTTCAGCGCGGCGCCGCTGGAGAGGACCTTGTTCCAGTGGTCGATGTCCCGGAAGAGGAACGGCATGTCCATGATGGTGGTCGGCTTGGAGAAGGTGGCCGCATGAGACGGGGCAAACACGGCGTAGTCCACCGAGAGGCCCTGGCTCATGTAACTGACGTAATCCTTCTCCAGTCCGAGTTCGCGGTTGCGGTGCAACGTGAAGTTGATCGGCTTGCCGTAGCACTTTTTGACTTCATCCTCGAACTTCAGCATGGTCTGGTTGTACGAGTGAGTGTCGTCGAACTGACTCGCACCTTTCAGGGTGATCGTCTGGGCCAGTGCGGGCAGCGTAGGAACGGTGAGTGCCACGCCAAGCGCCAGGGCCAGGACAAACCGCAGAACCTTTTTGCTCATGTCGTCTCCCTCCTTAAAGTAGCGTTTGTTTGGTTTGTTTGACAAGATATAATTTTGACAGGCCCGAGTATAGGGGCGCTATTATTGCTTGTCAATGGATTATTTGGATTATTTGGGGCATCGCGTCCCTACTATTTTCCGTTGTCGCATGACACACCATCACGCCGCGGGCCATTATCCGCTCCTGATCGTCAGAAAGAATTAGAGAAAGAACTCCAGCCGTCCGCCTGTGATGTCCAGGACCACCCCGTTCAGATACGAGGCGGCTTCGGAGGCGAGGAACGCCACCACCCGGCCGACCTCGGGCGGCTCCCCGATCCGGCCGAGAGGAATCTGTTGCTTGAGCTTTTCCAGGGTCGCGGCGGGCAAGATCCCGCGTAAGGTATCCGTCCCGATGAATCCCGGCGCGACGACGTTTGCCGTGATCCCCTTCGGTCCCAACTCTCGCGCCGCTGTCATGGTGAGGGCGATCACCCCGGCCTTGGCCGCGCCGTAGTGCCCCAGGCCGGCGCGCCCTCCGACCCGTCCGTGGATGGAGGATGTGTTGATGATCCGACCCCATCCCTGTTTGACCATGTGTGGGGCCGCATACTTGATGCACAGAAAGGCGCTCTTCAGGTGGTTTTCCAGCATGAAGTCCCAGAGCTCCTCCGGCATCTCCACCAGGGGCTTGTTGTACTGCGGCCCCGTCGTCCCCGCGTTGTTCACCAGGATGTCCAGGCGTCCAAAAGTCTTCAGCGCGGTGTCCACCAGCCGCTGCACGTCCGCCGCCTGCGTGACATCCGCCTGCACCGCGATGGCCCGAGATCCCTTATCCAGCAGCCCCCGGACGACCTGTTCCGCCTCGGCCACGCTCTTGGCCGTGGCCACGACCACCGCCGCCCCTTCCGCTGCCAGCGCCTCGGCTTCCGCGCGGCCAAGCCCCTTGCTGCCACCGGTCACGATGGCGACCCGCTCCTTCAACCCGAAATCCATCGCAACCCCTTTCCCGCCCGCCTACTTGAACTTGTTCGCCATCTTCTGCCGGATGTCCTCGCGCAGTGTCTTTTTCAATATCTTGCCCACGGGATTCCGGGGGATGGCCGCGACGATCTCCAGACGCTCCGGGATTTTGTAGACGGCGATCCCTTTTTCTTTCATGAAGGCGATGATCTCCGCAAGCTCCACCGTCTCACCCGGCCGCGGGACCACATAGATGCAGGTCCGCTCGCCCAGGATCTCGTCGGGCATCGCGACCGCCGCCGCATCCAGGACCTTGGGATGGCCGAGGACCATGTTTTCCACCTCCTGGGCGCTCACGTTGAAGCCGCCGCGGATGATGATGTCCTTCGACCGCTCGAAGAAGCCGACGCAGTCGTTGTCCTTCACCTGGAAGAGGTCTCCGGTGTTGAAGAAGCCGTCCTGATCGAAGGCCTTCGCCGTCAGGTCCGGGCGTTTGAAGTAGCCCGGAATCACATTCGGCCCCCGGTAGAGGAGTTCGCCCACCTTTCCCTCCTCCGTCACCTCCGCCTTCGTGAACGGATCGACGATCTTCATGTCGATGAAGCGGAGAAAGCCCTCTAATTTCCAGTGCGATCCCTTCTTTCCCAACTGCGGGAAGTGGTCGATCCGCATCTCCATGTCGGGGATGTGGAACGGGCCGGCGATGTTCCCGGTTCCCTCGTTCTGGCCCCAGATGTTGCCGAACTCGATCCCCCAGCGGCGCTTGAGCTCCTGGACGGACCACAGCGACGGCGGCGCCGCGCCGATCGTGATCGCCCGGATCCTGGAGAGGTCGAACTGGTCCACCTTGGGATGCTTCAGCAGCGCGTTGACGACGGCGGGAACGAGGAGAGTGTAGTGGATCTCCTCCATGATCATCTGTAGGATGAAGGTCGGGCCGTCAAACGGGTGATGGAGGACGAGCTTGCCGCCCCCTTTGAGCCACTCGACGAAGACGGTTCCGATGGAGGCCATGTTGACCAGAGGCCCGGCGGTGATGAGGTTGTCGCCCGGCAGGATCGGGGCGGACTCGAAGCAGAGAGAGGACTGGAACAGCCAGTTGTTGTGGGAAAGCGGGCATCCCTTGGGCTCCGCCTCCGTCCCGGAGGACCAGCAGAGGGTGAAGACATCGTTGGGATCAATGGTGATCCGATCCAGTTTCCCGGTGACCTCGCCCTTGGTCATCTCGCGGATCTCCGGGAGGGTGAGGATCCATTTGACGGAGGGGTGTTTCGCCTGAATCTTGCGGGCCATCTCCCCGTGGCTGAAACCGCCGAACTCCTCCACGGTGATGATAGCCGTCGCATCGGTCATGCCCGCGATGAAATCGAGTTCCGAAAAACGCCACTGCATCGGCATCGGGGAGATCAGCGCGCCCGTCCGGGTGATTGCCAGGTAAAGCATGGCCAGCTCCCAGGTGTTGGGAAGCTGGACCATGATGATGTCGTCTTGATGGATGCCTTTGGCAATGAGCGCCTCGGCCGCGGCATCGACGGCCCGGTCCAACTCCCGGTAGGTGAGCCGTTCCGGTTTCAGGCCGACAAGGGCCTCCTTGTTCAGCGGATCGACAAGGCAGACCTTGTCCGGCTGCGTGTGTACATGTTCCTTGAAATAATCGATGAAAGTTTTGTTTCCCCAGGCACCCGCTTCCGTCCACTTGCTGATCATTTCCTGCGACGCTAAAATCATGGTTCCCTCCTTGATAAAGCAGCGGTCAATGATTGGTTCAGCGCACGAGCAAACCCTTTTTTGTTTCCCTCCTTTCGGCCTTTTCTCCGCTACCGGGCCGTCATCCGGACCGATCCGTCGAGGCGGATGCACTCGCCGTTCAGCATCGGATTCTCGATGATGTGGCGCGCGAGCGCGGCATATTCGGTAGGCCGGCCGAGCCGTTTCGGAAAGGGAACCGTCTGCGCCAGCATCACGCGGACGCTTTCCGGGAGGCCCGCCATCATAGGGGTGTCAAACAGACCCGGGGCGATGGTCATCACACGGATCCCGTAGTCGGCGCACTCCCGCGCAATCGGCAGCGTCATCCCCGCAACCCCCGCCTTGGAGGCGCTGTAGGCCGCCTGGCCGATCTGTCCGTCGAAGGCGGCAACGGAGGCGGTGTTGATGATGACCCCCTTTTCCCCCTCTTCATTCGGCTCGTTCTTGACCATCTGCTCCACGGCAAGACGGATGATGTTCAAGGTGCCGACCAGGTTGATCTGAATCACCCGATTGAAAAAGGCAAGCGACATCGGCCCCTTTTTGGAGAGGACCTTTCCCGGATCGGCTACGCCGGCGCAGTTGATCGCGACGTTGATCTTCCCGAAGGCTGCCACGGCCTTCGCCACAGCCGCGCTGCTGCTCTCGTCACTCGTCACGTCGGCATGGACGAAGATCACGTTTGACCCCAGCTCGGCGGCCAGCTTTTCGCCCCGCTCCGCCGCGATATCGAGAATCGCCACCTTGCCTCCCAGGGCGGACAGGCTCCGGACACAAGACTCACCCAGACCGGAGGCGCCCCCTGTAATAACCGCAATGGAATCTTTTACCTGCATGCAACTTCTCCCTTCTCTTTTCAGTAGTATTTCAATCATGTGCCACCCGGCGAAAAAGCCGGATAACCGCCACAGTTAAACATCTTCATGCATGAATCGGAACAATTTTTCAAGATAAATAACAAATCGGCAATCGCGATCAGGTTGCTGGATTTCAAAATGTAATATCGGAAGATTGACCAAGCCGATGCACACATTCCATCATCACCGATACCACACCCCCTATTTTGTGGCCAAAATTCAATTGACACACAAGATCATTCTTCATATGCTCCCACCGTAAAAAAGTAACGCCTCATCTGTTATCCGCAGAACATATAGATATTAAAAACCGAAAGGATTGGTTATGAAGCGTGATTATGCGGCAGTCGTTTCATTCATCGCGGTTCTTTTGTTTCCGATTCTCACCTTTGGTGACGACTCCCATTACACCAACATCCTGGTCGGAGATAGGGCCGGCGCTTTGGCAGGCGCGTACACGGCGGTCTCCAACGACCCGTCGGGCATGTACTATAACCCGGCCGGGATCGCCTTTGCCTCGGAAAACAACCTGTCGCTGAGCGTGAACGGATACACCTCGACAGCGAAGGAATACAAAGGGGCGATCGGCGGCAGGGATTGGTCAAGGAAATCTTCCGGTATCGTTCCAAATTTCTTCGGAATGCTGCAGTCCTGGGGAAAAATCAAAATGGGTTTCTCCTACGCCGTTCCCGATCAGATTACCGAGAACCAATACCAAACCTTATTCGACATCCCCTCCGGAACCCCCGGCCTCAATGTGAGCAAGTTCATGATGAATCACAAGATGGAGGATAAAACATACCATTTCGGCCCTTCATTTGCAGTCGAAGTGGCGCCTCATCTTTCCATCGGCGTCACCCTGTATGCGCACTACCGGTATACGGATTACAGCAGCAACCAGATGTCCTGGCTCAGCAACGGCAAAACCTACTGGTCCAACAGTTACATGAATTCGGAAGAATGGGGGGGGCGACCGATCCTCGGGATCATGTGGCACCAACCGTCCAAATTCTCTCTCGGCCTGGCCGTTTCGCGGATTTTTGCCTTTCGTTCGGATACCAAACTGCAGATGACCGAGAAGGACGAAAGCGACAAAATGGCCATCTTTGACCCGCCCAATTCCAGTGACACGCGGAGCTATCCTTACCAGATCCGATTCGGGGCCACCTTTTTCCCGTCCCCCAGCCTGCTGATCACAGCGGACGTCATGTACTACACGCCGACGGATTACGTGCTCTTCGGAACCAAGCGGAGTTTCGATGCGGTGGTGAACGGCGCTCTGGGTTCCGAATACCGGTTAAGCAAGGACTTGGCATTACGAGCCGGTATCTTCAGCAACCGGTCGAGCACTCCTGAAATCAAAGGCACAAAGGGAGAGAACGGGGAAAAGGTCGACGTTTACGGAGGGAGTATGGCCCTGTGCTTCCTCACCGGTAAAACCACAATCAGCCTCGGAGGCGGTTACAGCTTCGGGGATGGAAAGGCGAACATCACCGCTGATCCTGTAATCATCGACATGACCTATCGGAATTGGAACCTGTTTATTTCTTCCACCTATTTCTTCTAACCTCAGTTCAATGCAAAGCCCCGGGTCGCATTTCCGGAGCGGTTCATTGAATCCGCCCGCGAGCGCATTCCCTGTGGCTTGCCACGGGGTCAGCGAGCAAAACGAAATGGTTTGTTCCTCTTAAGGATCGAAGATTCTCCGCAGCTTGCTGCGGAGAGCTTCAATGCGGGATGAAGGGTGAGGACAACACGCAGAATATAAGATAACGGCATTATAGCCGCATGAACTTTTCAAGCCTCCTATAGCCCGATGAGGCCAGGTCCCCGGGGAAATGCCGGACTGAAGCAGATAGATCAAAAGGCAATCAATGATGTTCTTTTCCTCCATAAGTGTGATATGAATCATGTAAATATTGACGGCTGAAAAACCATTCATCCTTCCGGGCGGCAGGCAGAGTTATGGACCAAAGGACCAATAGAACATTTATCTGCAGCGTGCTTTTTCTGGACATCGTTGAGTATTCGAAAAAGTCCGTCGAAGAACAGATATCCTTGAAGGAGCGTTTCAATGCCCTCCTGTCTGAGATTATCAAAGATATCGCCGTCAACGATCGAATCATCCTGGATACCGGAGACGGCGCCGCCATCGGATTCATGGGAGACCCCGAAGATGCGCTGTTCGTTGCCATGGAGCTTCGGGATTCGATACAGAACGAACAGGCGGATCCGTCTCTTCCCTTATCCATTCGCCTGGGCATCAACCTCGGTCCCGTGAAACTGCTTGCGGATATCAATAAAAAGCTCAACCTGATCGGGGATGGGATCAATGTGGCGCAACGGGTGATGAGTTTTGCACAACCGGGCCATCTGCTCGTTTCCCGCTCCTACTACGAAGTCATCTCCTGTCTGTCCCAGGAATACGCCAAGCTGTTTAATTATGAAGGGCTGCACGCCGATAAGCATGTTCGGGAGCACGGGATCTATGAGGTCGGCCACTATCAGTCCAAACAGGCTTCAGGTTCCGGGGTGCCGGTCAGACGAAAACCCATTGCCGAAGCGAATGAACCAGTATCAGGGGATCGTCATCAGCCGGGTCAACGCCAATCCACCGATACTCAAGCATCCGGGCACGGCGACGCAATGTCCGCTCTTTCGGCAATGGGACAGCGCTTTTTCCAGAAAAAATGGTTATACACGGCCATTCCACTGGCCCTGATCATCATTCTGCTCGGAGCTTTTTTCCTGTACCGATCCGGGAGCCCGGCAAAGCCGACTACCGTCACGGCAGTTTTGAAGCAACAGCCGGTAAAAGCACCCACAGCCTCGTCCAACACAAAAGGCGCTGAAAATTCCAAGTCGACTGAGCATCCAGTGGTTCAGGAGGATCTCTCTTCTGTTGCTTTCCGGATCCTTCCTTGGGGAGAAATTTACATCAACGGTAAAAAAAAGGGGGTCAGTCCACCCCTCACCACGGTCAAGCTCAAGCCGGGAAAGTACAGCATCGAAGTTAAAAATTCCTCGTTCCCTGTTTACTCACAGGCGGTGGAAGTGAAATCCCATGACAATATCGAGATTAAACACACATTCCAGTGACAGGAGGTTTCCTCTCATGACGATTTCTCGGATGGGGTTATTCATGGTAGCGGGAATACTGATCTGCTTCGGTTGTACGGGTACGGGTGTCAATGTGTCGAAAGCCCCTCCAAGCGAAGGGGAACAGAAACTTTCCGCAGGCATCAAAAATTATGAAGAAGGAAACTACAAGGACTCTGCAAAGCTCCTGCAAGAAGCCCTGAAGAAGGGCCTCTCTGACAAGGCGGATCAAATCAAAGTTCATAAATATCTCGCCTTCATTCATTGCGCTTCCGGTCGGAAAAAGGAATGCACCAATGAATTCAAAAAAGCCGTGGCACTGGACCCGAATTTTGAGCTTCAACCGGCGGAGGCGGGGCATCCCCTCTGGGGCCCCGTATACCGTAGCGTTAAGGGTGTCAAGGCAACGCCTGGTAAAAAATAGGCTGCGATGAACTTCCTATGCAACTTATTACTCCGGCAATTAAATATATACAATGTCATGCCGGACTTGATCCGGCATCCAGTCTAATTCATTCTGGATTCCGGCTTTCGCCGGAATGACGACTTTGGGATGTATTATTGCCGGAGTAATAAAAGGACGCATGAATCGGATGAGCCTTTTAAACGCGATTGGAAGCCGGAAAGTTTCGGAGGGGAAAACGGTTTACCTGAGAATGAGCCTCTGCGGGTCAACCTCTTCCCGCAGGATGCGCAGCTCCTCTTCCGTGGGCGCCGTTGATTCCACGGCGAGGGAAACATCGATGGGGAACCCCGTATTTTCCTCGATGATCTTCGCGGTGACGCCGGGATAATATTCCGTTAGAACCATCTCTTTCGTCTGATCGTGGAATTTCATGATCCCCAGATCGGAAACCACGGCCACCGGACCTCCCCGCGACAGCCCCGCCCGTTTTCGTGAATCATTTCCCTCAAGCCATCCCGGACTGGTCAGATAATCCAGTACCGTAACGAAACGCCTTTTTTCGTGCTGCATGAAAATGATCACGGCCGAAGCAAGGGACCCCGCATCACAGGCGCCTCCGCTGCCGGAAAAACGGACCGTCGGGCGTTCATAGGGGCCGATGCAGGTCGAATTGATGTTGCCGAAGCGATCGATCTGAGCCGCCCCCAGAAAAGCCACCGTGTGCAGACGCCGGTGGGCCACGATGGAAAACGCCTCGATCAATCCTGAATTCAGGCAGGCGCCGTGCATGACCCGGGGATCCGCCACTGCCAGGGGCAACTCCTCAAGCAATGGATCGATGCTCCCTGTTTCAAAGAAAACCACCGCTTCCGGCGCATGGATCCGTTTGGCCACGGTCGCCGCCAGCATCGCAATCCCCGTCCCCGCAAAGAGGATATCCCCGTTGCGGATCAGGCGGCCGGCGCTGATGGCCATCATTTCCTGTTTGGTATAGGCGCCCAATGGTCCTTCCATTTCACCGTCTCTCCAATCCCTTTCGGTATCCCAGAACCGAATCGGCGTGGATCTCCGCAAGTCCGGTTTCGCCGATCCGGTCAAGATATTCCCTGTGATCCTTCACCCCGTATACCCAATCCGCAAGATACTGATCGAAAAGCCGATCATCCTCTGCCGTCTTCCGATACCGGTTCAGATGTGCGGCATCGTAATCGTAAAAGAAAGGACAGGCGGTGGGATGGGCCCCGAAAGGGATCGGGACAACGGCATCGACCAGGAAGGGCGGCAAGGAATTCATGTCCGGATCGCTCCGGATATCGGCGCGGGGAACGATCTCTTCACAGGTGACGATCACGGCGTCGGCGGATTTGGCCTGCTCGATATCGGCAAAGGTGAGCCCCCGGATCCTCACCGTGCCGTCCTCGCCGACCTGCTGGGCATGGATCAGCGCGACGTCGGGTGTGAGCGCCGGAAGCAGCACGACCGGGTCATCCTTTTCCACAAAGGGGTTCTGGAGCAGCACACATTTCTTCGCGGCCATCTTTCTTTCGGCGCGGACTTCACGGGAAAAGCCTTCCTTTCGCAGGAGATCCGTACCCAGTCCGGATTTTGTCGGAATAAAAGGGATGCTAAGCGCGCCGGCCAGAAAACGGAGGCTCATCTGATAATTCGAGTAATCTTCGAACGCAATCTCACCCCGTTCCACGGCCTTCCGAAAACGGACGCAGGTTGGCGCAAACCGGCCGTTGCCCGCGTAAGCAATCTCCAGCCGTCCCACGCAACCGCCCCCGATGAGCAGATCCAGCCCCTGGCCGTGCGAATGACAAACCACGTGAAGACCCCGGATATTTTGCCGGATGACCTCATATACGAGGGCCATCGGATTCCGCGTGATCGTGAATCCGCCCAGCGCAATCTGCGCCCCGTGATGGATAAACCGGCTCACGGCCTGCGCAGGGGTCATGATCTTCTCCATCAGATCATTCATAATTATTTGCACCACCATAATTCCACGGGTACTTCAACATCCAGCAGGGGCGGGTACTGCTGAACCCGACCTCTTTGCCGCGAGGAGTTCCTGCCATGTGTGGCGCTTGAGAAATGACCCCTCCACGTTCGCCTCCATCTCCCTGAACAGGGCAAACGGCATGGCAAAGCTGAGAAGATTGTCGCCCAACGGTTTCCGGATGCAGACCCGGGCCGAGAGATCGGTCAGCCCCACGACGGCCCGGGGCCTAACGGTGTCGGCTTCCCGGTAGGGATAGATGCCGATCGTCTGGCAGCCGGCGGCGAAGGGGATGATCACGTTTTCGTTGTCTCCCCTGCCGTAGTTGGCCAGCACAACCAGGGCGGAGAGTTCGTCCGGATTGGCGAAGAAGATCACCGTCTGCGGCGGTTCCTGTGCGGGATCAACATCGGCAAGCGGCCGAAAGACGACATAGCGCTTCGGAATCTGTGTGATGGGAAGCGCCTTGAGGAAGCGCTTCACCAATTCCGGCGACCGGATGTAGCGCTCGCCGTGGATGAAGTTGTCGTAGGTTTCACCCGGCAGGAAGGGTTTGACCATTTCAGCCACGGCGGCTCCGCCCGCCCATCCCTCGATGCCGGAGGAGAGGAAGTGACAGAACCCCTCCTCGCTGCCGGGGAAGCTCTTATAGCGATCCCCAAAGCCCATCCCGACCCCGCCGCCGATGCAGCCGAAAGTCACCGCGTCGCAGACGGCGGGCCTTCCTTTGGCGGCGGAGGCAGCCAGCCACATTACGCAGCCCCATTTTCCTTCATGAAACTGCATGGCCCCTTCGGGCTTCACATCGGACCAGATCAGCGCGATGGGGGGGTGTTTTGTCTCGATGGCTTGAGCGATTCGGCTTTCCATTATGTTTCTCTCCTCTTTTCGTCCTTTGAAATGGAAACATATTCCAAAACTCGATAATATTCAATGAATCAATGAGCTAATCCATTGCTTCGAATAAAAATTACCCAGGGGGTGATCAAAAAAGGGATCGTTGAATCATCGTTCGCTATTACCAAATATCCTGGATATCTTGAACATCCCGTTGACAGGAAAGGATGCTCTCCTTATATTGTAGGCAGCCAAATGAAGATTGTGTTCTATCCGGAGACGGACGCAGGAGGGTTTGCGAAGCTCAACCCATTAGAAGGATTAGATCATGTTTCAAGTTGCCGTATATGAAAACTACCTGGATGGGGCGCTCATCTTCGAAGATGGGAGCCACGGGGACTGGGTTTATGTTGTTGAAGAGGGAGAGGTCGAGATTTCCAAGCAAATCGGCGAACGGAAGATCGTGCTCGCGGTTATGAAACCGGGTGAATTGTTCGGTGAGCTTTCCTACATCGGCAAGATGGCCCGTACCGCGAACGCCAAGGCGATCGGACAGACCGTGGTCGGTGTGCTGGATCGAGATTATCTTGATCGGGAGTTCAACAAGATGCCGGCCGATTTTCAGTTCATGCTCACGAAGATGGCCCTGAGTCTGAAGATTTCAACGGAGAGGATACTCGCGCTCACGTTGGAACGGAAAAGCTGAATCCGCGGGCGAGCCATTCTCCGCAGCTTGCTGCGGAGATCTTCAAATAGCCGGTATGACGCCCAACAGGGCTATATTGATCCGTCATCATACCCTCACGGACCAATCCGTTTTACGGCAGGGAGGCGGAACGCTTATGCCGCCGCAGCCATCTTTTCAAACCGCCACGATCCGTCGCTCTTCAGCGTAAGGTGCAGGCTGTGCCAGGTCAGGATTGTGCTGCGGTGGCCGACGCTGATCAGAACCGACTCCGGAAGCCGTTCCTTCAGCGACCCGTAGAGACGTGATTCCGTCGTTTCGTCGAGAGAGGCCGTTGCTTCATCAAGGAAGACATGGGTCGGCTTCAAAAGAAAGATCCGGGCGAAGGCGATCCTCTGCTGTTCCCCCGGCGAGAGGGTCTGGGACCAGTTGCCCTCCTCGTCCAGGTTGTCCCGAAGATGGGAAAGACCGCACAGATCCAGGATTTCGGGAACTTCCACTCCGTCATTACGGACACCGGCCGGATAAAAGAGGGCCTCGCGCAAACTTCCCAGCGGCAGATAGGGTTTCTGGGACAGGAACATCATCTCTTTGGCGCCGGGGACACAGACGCCTCCCTCCCCGTAGGGCCAGATGTTCGCCAGCACCCTCAGAAGGGTGCTCTTGCCGCATCCCGAGGGACCGGTCACGACCAGTGAATCGCCCGGTTTCAGGCAGAGGTTGATGTCCCGGGAGAGGAATTTCCCGTCCGGCAACTGCACACTCAGATGATCCAGTTCGATCTTCCCCTCCCGGGAGGGGGTCATCCGAATTTTCTCCAGCGCCCGCAGCGAGTCCACACGCCGCATGGTCTCCGCAAATCCGCTGAGTCGCTCCACGACGGCCTTCCACTCGGCGATCCCCACGAAGCTGTCCACGATGAACGACAGGGCTCGATGGACCTCGCCGAACGCGCCTGAGATCTGCATCAGGCCTCCGAGCTGGATCTGGCCGGCAAAGAAACGCGGCGAGGCGACCAGCAGCGGGAAAACCACGGAGAGCTGGTTGTAGCTGCTCGTCAGCCATGTCAGGCGTTTCTGCCGGAGCATGATCTGGCGGAAGTTGCCCACGAGGGCCATGAACCGCTGCATGAAGCCCGTTTTTTCCTGGGCTTCGCCGCCGTAGATGGCCACGCTTTCGCTGTTCTCCCGAAGCCGCACGAGACTGTAACGGAAATCCGCCTCCAGCCGCTGCTGGTTGAAATTCAGGCCGACCAGCGGGCTCCCGACGCGCATGGTCAGCCAGGTGCCGCAGATGGCGTAGAAGATCGCCGCCCAGACCATGTACCCGGGAACGACCAGTTCACCCATGTCGCCCAGCGGGATCGTAAGAGGGCCGGAGATCCCCCAGAGGATGACGACGAATGAGGCCAAGGTCACAACCGCCCTCAGGAGCCCCAGACCCAGATTCAGGGTCAGATTGACGAGCGCGTTGATATCCTCGCTGATCCGCTGGTCGGGGTTGTCCGTTGTCCGCTCGAAGACCTGGATGCGGTAGTAGGTCTGCCGGGCCAGCCATTTGTCCAGGTAACGCTCCGTCAGCCAGGTCCGCCAGCGGATCTGGAGCAACTGACTCAGATAGAGCATGTAGACGGCAATGGCAATGAAGACGGCGGCGATCCAGGTGAAGTCGTACAGGGATGTGATGAACTTGGCCTTGTCGAGGGCCTGAATGGCGTTGTAGAACCCGTTCATCCAGCGGTTGAAGACGACGCTGATGTAAACGAGTCCCAGATTGAGGCCGACGACGACGCAGAGCAGACCCCAGGCCGCCCATTTCTGTTCGGACGACCAGTAAGGGGCGATCAGCGCCCAGAAACCCCGGAAGAACTCCCTGTCAAATTTTTTCATCCCGCCGACCTCTCTGATCCATTGAGTCATCCCGCCTTAGCAGGCTGTTGAAAAACGCTCATCTGCTGCGTTGCGCTGCAAACCTCATCGCTCAACGTATTTCCATATACGCCTCGCTCTTCGCTTTTTGCGCGCCTTGCATCTGAGCATTTTTGAACAGCCTGCCCAATCCGGGTGTTTTTCAACACCCTGTTAGATTTGATCACAACATCCTGTGTTGGAAGGAAATAACAGGTCAACAGCGAAATGGCAACGCAAATCAGCGTACGGCATGAAGTCCGGAAACGATGGGTATCCGGTTGGGCCGCCCGCCGGGGGCGACACTGTCCGGGAGTTTTCTGATTATTGAAGGAATGTGCCGTCCCGCTAACGGCCCATTATTTACTTTCCCGACTGGAAGGGATCCCAGTCGAAGCCCCAGATCTCGCTGTGCAGCGGCATCTTGTAGTTCCGCCGGTCGTCGTAGGAGGGGTACCTGCGGCCGCCCCCCTCCTCAGGATGCATCGAGACGGGAAATTGGGGGGCAACAAGACCGTGCCTGCGTGCCTCCTCTGTGAGCGAGGCGCGGTCGTCCGGATGGGCGATGGAGATCAGCGCCGAGGCCCGTTCGTAGCCGGAAAGACCCCGGAGATTCACGATCCCGTACTCGGTGCAGACGTACTGAGTGAACTGGGCGGGAACGTCCACCGTACATCCCTGGGGGAGGAAGGGGACGATCCTTGATTTGCCGTTCTTGCTGCGCGAGGTGATCGCGGCCACGCCGCGCCCGCCGCGGGAATGGCCGGCGAAGATCACGAAATGGAGGAAGCCGCCCGTGCCGGAAATCGGCCGCATCTCGTAGAAACTGCAGCACTGCTGCCCCAGCAGATCGACGGCGACGCAGTTGTCGATCGCGATCATGTTGTCGATCCGGGTGATGTTCTGGAGGTTGTTCGTATAGCCGGAGTCGTAGACGGCCAGCTGCTGGTTGTGGTCGAGCGTCTCATAGTACCACGGCGTGTCAAAAGGGAAGGCGAAGGTGTAGACGCTCCTGCCGTGGTCAAGGTTTTTGTAGGCGTTGGTGACCTGTCCGGATTCGATCAGCTTGATCAGTCCGAAATTGAGCATCTCCGTGTGGATGCCGAGGTCCCTGAAACCGGCGTCCGCCATCGCCGCGACGCAGGCCGAGGGGAGTGAGCCGATCCCGAGCTGGACGACGTCCCGATCCCGCATGATGGTCATGATGTGGCCCGCGATCGCCTCCTCCTCGGGTTTGGGCCTGATCCCCCTCTCGTTGACCTGGGGCCAGGCGTACTTTGCGCAGTCCACCTCCACCCAGTAGTCAATCTCGTCGATATGAATCGTGTTGAAGCGGCCCCCTTCCGCCCAAGGGTAGTCGGAACGGACCTCGAAAACGATCTTCTTTGCGGTCTGGCGATAGACATTGCAGTTGCTCGTCCCGTAGGACATATTGAAGAAACCGTGGCGATCGGGGGCCGTGGCGGCGTTGAACCACCAATCCATCCCCCGGTTTTCCCGGACGGCGTTGGCGAAGCGGTAGTGGTAGGCCCATGTGCCGTAGGCCCAGCCCCACTGAGCCCAGTCGGTCACGTTGTTTGCATCCCGCGCTTTCCGGTTCCACGGCATGAAGAAAAAGTTGTGGATGCAGTGGTACCGCTCCAGGGGGTCGATCTCCTGGAATTCCGGATGGGGGTAGGCGTTTCCATGGAGCCAGAACTCGATATCCCTGAGTTGTCCCGGTCCGGGGCCGAGCCTCCCGGCGACGGCCTCGGAACAGACCGTGGAGTCCCCCCCCATCGTCCCGTGGTTGATCCAGTCCCCTGATTTCACCATGGCGGCGATCTGTGCAGCGGTTCTTTTCTTGTCGCGGATCTTCTGCTGTATCGGTGTCGTCATGCGTCTTTCTTCATCCCTCCCTGAAAATGATCCGGTTCTATCGTCCGGTTTTCCGCGCCTTCAAATGCGTCGTGAAAAGATGCCTCTCTTATTCGATTCAGGGTACGCTGACAAGCGAAATTTAACCGTTCGCGTTGGAAAGGGGGCGGGCAGACGGTAAGTGGCGTAAAAGGATGTTATTTCCTGAATTCTTATGATATGGTTCTATCGTAATTTGCGCAATTTATAAAAAATTAGGTAAATGAATCAGAATGAATCAGGAGGACAGGATCATGAAGATGGTTCCCAGACTTACCCTCGACGATGCCCGCGTCATGATGGAGGCAGCGGAGGCAAAGGCGCGAGAGATCGGCGTCGACATGGATATTGCCATCACCGATGACAGCGGATCCCTGCTGATGTTTCACCGCATGGATAACGCGCGGATCGCCAGCATCGATATCGCGATCAGCAAGGCCTTTACGGCCGCCGCCCAGCGTAAATCCACACGGGCGTACGGACAGGGAAGCCAGCCGGGCGGTCCCTCATACGGTATCCATGTCAGCAACCAGGGACGCTTCATGATCTTCGCCGGCGGACTCCCCGTTTTCTGCGACGGCCAGATCGCCGGCGGCATCGGATGCAGCTCGGGCCATGCCGATCAGGATGAAGTGGTTTCCCAGGCGGGGGTCGATGCCCTCATGAAGGGCCGGTGAGATCGTTCTGATGGGCCACAAACCATCACCGTTCCTTTCGTGTGGCGGTGATGGTCCCGACGATCCGGCCGGTCCATTACTGAAGCTCCGAATATAACCGCTCGATCGCATCCATGATGTGGTCGGCGTTGGTGATCGGACGGCCGACCACGATGAATTCGGGTTCCGTCCGCAGCGCCTCCTTGACGGTGGCGATGCGGACCTGATCGTGCCGCTCACGATACCAGGAAGGCCTGATTCCGCTGCAGATCTTCTTCAAGGGGTTCTCCTGGACAAGGCTCATATCCTTTACGGAGCCCACGATATATTCATAACTGTTCATCAGTGCGATGTCCGAAAAGGCGTGGATGATCTCCTCATGGGGCTTGTCGTAAATCCACTTGATCTCGAGATCCGTAAAAGAGGTGAGCGCCATCACCCCGGCGAGATATTTGAGGAGGCCCGCATTTTTCGGCCGGTAATTCGACGAACAGTGGACCGTGACGATATTGGCCCCCGCTCCGACCAGCTTGTTGATGCTGTTTTCCATGGTCGAAGGGATATCGTGCAGCTTGACATCGGCCATGATTCCCAGCTTGAATTCATCCTTCAGGGTCGAGATGATTTTGGTCACGTCCCCGCTGTACAGCATATCGCTGACCTTGACCCCCCAGATCATCTCTTTCTCGCAGGCCTGGGCAAGGATGGATAAAGTCCCCTTTTCCCTCGCCTGATTGAAGGTCACATCATCCAATGCTACAATAATTCTGGTCATGACGACATCCTCCTCTCTCCAGGAATTTCTCCGCTGTTTTGTCAAATGCACTGCCCGGCGAGACCCATTGGAACCGGTGAATCAGCATCGCTTTACAGGTGTAAGGAGTATAGGGGGGGCGTCCCTGCAAGTCAACGGAAATTTACCGTAAGAATTTCCTTAAAATCGTTGACAAAACAGACGGAAAGTGGTTCGCTGGCCCCGATTTTTTAGGGAGTGTCTCCGGGGGAAAACTGTGTGCCGGAACAGAACCCTGCGGCCCATCGGAAGCCCGTTGTGTGTCCGGCGCGACCGCAATTTCTTAGACACGATAAGGGACAACATGTCATGGCAAAGAAAGGCCTCATTGAAAAAAAATCCTGGAAACCCGGGAACGTTCTGTGTCCGGCGCCGCCGGTCCTGGTGAGTTGCGGCGGAACGCAGGGGTGGAAACCAAACCTGATTACCATTGCGTGGGCGGGAAACGTCTGCAGCGACCCCCCCATGCTGTCGATCTCCGTCCGCCCCGAGCGGTATTCCCATGAAATCATCCGGACCACGCGTGAATTTGTGGTCAATGTGCCCTCCCTCAGGCAGGCGAGGGCGGTGGACTGGTGCGGCGTCATTTCCGGGCGGAGCGAGGACAAATTTGCCGGTGCGGGGCTGACGCCTGCCCCGGCCCTGAAAGTATGTCCGCCGATCGTGCTGGAGTGCCCGCTCAACATCGAATGCCTGGTGAAGCAATCGCTGGAACTGGGTACGCATACGATGTTCGTGGCGGAAGTGGTCGCCGTGCAGGTCTCCGCGGACCTGATGGACGGCAAGGGGCGGCTCCGCCTGGAAAAATGCGGCCTGCTGGCATTCGCCCACGGACAGTACTTCGCACTGGGGCGCTGCATCGGACGCTTCGGCTTTTCCGTCCGGAAACGTCGCGACACCCGTCGCCAATAGATGGCCTGTTTCTCCCGGCGATTGCCTAAGGCATGAATTCTTCGGGATCGTGAGGCTTTCCGGGACCGAGATCGTATTTGTTCAACGTGGTCCAGGCGTCGATCAGGGCCTTCTGGTAGCCTTTATCGGGAATGGAGTCCTTAAATGTGAAATAGTCGATGTGTTCCACAATGTCGAGCAGCGTCTGAGCCACGACATGCTTCTGGATCCCGGCGCGGTAACGGTAGATGCCATATGGTGCTTCCGAGACTTGGGCCTCAGGAAAAAGCGCCTCGATATGACCCGGAAAACGGGATTGAACCATGAGCAAGGTCGGACTGTTCTCGGAAGCAATGATCGAAACAAATCCGCGCTTGGTAAAGACCCACATGAGCCACCTCCAGTGTCTGTGTTTTTCGGGAATGTTAACATGAAAAGCATGAAATGACAAAAAGGATATTGGATCGGGGCGCTCTTGATCCTCTGTGGGAGAGGGAACGGAGTTCAAATGAAACGGAAGGGGGGAACATGAAAATCTTCGTGATCGTCGGCATGCCCGCGGCCGGGAAAAACATTGCGCGTATCTACTCGGAATCGAAAGGGTATCCCTATTATGCCACCGGGGATCTGGTTCGGGCCGAGGTCCGGAGGCGCGGATTCGAAACGGATGCCGTGCATATGGCTGCGGTTTCCACGGAACTCCGGGGAGACGACGGCATGGGCGTGACGCGGATGGCCCTCGAAACGGCCATGACGGAGGAAAGCCCCGTGGTCTTCCTGGAAGGGATGCGTTCCTGGCCCGAAATCGAACTGATCCGGCAAAAGGCCGACTGCGTTGTCGTCGCATTCCTGGCCCCAAAGTCCCTGCGACTGAAAAGGATTGCGGCCCGGGGCAGGGCGGACGATTCCGTCCAGGCCTTTGATATGCGGGACCAGCGGGAAATCGACTACGGTGCGGCCGTTCCGGTTGTGCTGGCGGATGGCTACATTCTCAATACTGGCACGATGGAAGACGCGATCCGCGAGATGGACAGAATCGTCAGGGAACACTCCCCTGCCGGTCGCGTCTCCTGACCAGAAATACGAAGAAGAGGATCAGCGCAATCGTCATCCAGCCGCAGAATTGCATCAGGAATGCGGCGCCCCAGCGCTCGATCAGCATGCTTCCCAGAATACCCCCCAAGGCGGAAGCAAGAGACATCCGCGCCACGGTTGTGATGCTCAGGTAGGTGGCGCGCATGGCCGGATGGGCCCGCCGGTCCACGAAATCGATGATCCCGAGTTGAGAGAGCCCGAAGCCGGGTCCATGCAGGAGCGACGCGGCCCACTTCCAGATGAACGGCGTTTCCAGTGTGAAGAAAGAGAAAAGAATCAGACGGACGCCGCTCAACAACAGTCCGGATACGATCAGCCATCGGTTTCCGAACCGGTCGATCAGTTCCCGGGAAAACATCATCACCGGGATTTCGAAGATAGCCCAGGTGCCTAGGATGAATCCGATCTCCAGCGGCGTCTTCATGACGTCGTCAAAGAAGTAGCCGGTATAGGTGAAAGAGGAGGTGGTCACCACACCGTGGAGAAAAAGGAAAAGGAGAAACCACCGGAAAAGGATGTCCTTTTTTAGGTGATTCCAGGGGATGATGATCGGGGCCGCCGCCGGTTTGGTCTCGATGCCGGACCAGGAGGCAAATCCCAGAACGGCGAACGCCAGCCCGGCGCAATAAAAGATCAGCGGGTCGTGACGGTAATAGAAGAGCAGGACCCCCATCAGGATCGAGGAAACACTCCATCCGTAGGTGCCCCACACCCGGTAGGCGCCGTAGAACTCCCTCCGGAAGTGCCTGTTGAGAAACAGCAGGGTCTCCGAGTCGAGCATGGGCATGATCGGATAGAAGAAGCAGTTGAGAAAGAACAGCAGCACGAAGATATAGATGAATTTTCCGTTAGCCGTCCAGCTTTGCGCGAAATCCTCGCCGGCCAATCCGATCAGTACCGTAAACAGTGCGATGCCGAAGCAGAAGAGGGTGAGCAGGTGCTTTCCCGAATGGAATTTGTCCGCCAGTATCCCCGCGGGGAGGTTTGCGACCAGGCTGACCAGCGGCATCACGAAGAAGATGAGGCCGATCATGCCGATGGCGGGGGTCCCGTCCGCATTGACAATGACGTGTTTGTAGAAGATGCCGAAATAGGGCGAGCTGATCCCCAGGCCGACAAAGAATAGAAAGAAGAGCGTTTTCAGATAGACCGACTGTTTCCTGACGGAATCCATAGGAGGTTCTCAGCGCGTCAGGAGGACCGGAATGGGGCTCTTCCGGATGATCGAGGAGGTTGTGGAGCCGACCATGAGTTCCCGGAAGCGGTTGTGTCCGTAGGCCCCCATGACGAGGAGCTCCACTGCCCCCTCCCGGATGTACTTGAGGAGTTCCTTGTCCTCCTTGCCCGGGAGGATGATGGTGGCGCTGTCGATCTTGCGGGACGCCAGGAATTCTTCCGCCTTCTGCGAGGTTTTCTCCCCCACGGACGGATCGGTCGTGATGATGACGACGGATAGCGGCCAGGCGGCGCGTTCCGACAGTTCGGCGGCGAGCTTCAAGGCCTTGTGGGCCGGGGCGCTCCCGTCGTAGGCGACCGCCATGCTTTCGATCTCCCGGAAATGTTCCGGGGTGACGAGGACCGGTTTCCCGGAGCGCCGGACGACGGACTGGGCCGTGGAGCCAAGGATGGCGCCGCTGTCGATGTGAAAGTGTTCGCCTCGCTGGGCAAGGAGGATCCAGTCGCAGCACTTCCGCCCCTCCTCGATGATCGTCTCATCGATCACACCCTTGACCTTCATCGTCTCGGGATGCACCCCCGCCGCTTCACACATCTCGCGGAAATCCTGGAGGATCGCGTCTGCCTTGACGTCGAGGCCGTTTTCAATGACCGGGAGGAACTCCTGGTACGGGGGGAGTCCGACGGACCCGGAGATATCCGTGAAGACGGGACCCCGGATGAGACGGATGTCCACGACGTGAAGCCCGGTCAGTTGTGCATCCAATTTCCGGGCGATATAGATGCCGTAGGCGATGGCCGTTTTTCCGTAATCGGAGCCATCGGTGGGAATGAGGATGTTTTGAATCATGACGCCTCCACAAATGCCGAGAAAAGGGCTGTCCCGCCGTGTGTTACATCGTCCGGAAGATTACGGCTTGTTGAAATTCTGCAGATCCTTCAGCAGATCGTCCACCGCCTTCTCCCGGTCCTCCCGGTCGCCCTCCGTGTCATCGGGCGACAGCGCATTGACTCCGTTCATTTCCCCGGCGGTCGCGCCTTCCGTCGCAAGGGTCATGAATTTTCCGACCAGTTTGCCGCTTCGATACAGGGCCTTTTCCCGGAGCCTTCCCTCCCGGTCATAGGCCTCGTATTCGCCGTCCCGCTGGTCGTTCCGGAAAGCACCCCGCTCCCGGAGCCTGCCGTTTTTATAGTAGGAGCGGTATTCACCCTCGAATTTCCCCATCCGGAAATTCTCCTCGTCGCGGATCCTGCCGTTCCGGAAGTAAAATAGGTAGGGACCGTCGAGGAGGCCGTTGAGATAGGTTTCCTGTTCGTGGAGGCCGCCGTTTTCGTACCAGGAGAGGTACTCTCCCTCCAACTTGTCGTTTTTGTAAAGGCCTTTTTCCCGCATCTGCCCGTCCGGGTAAAAGGAAACCGCCTCACCCTCCTTCCGGCCGTTGCGGAAACTCATCCGGACCATCACCCGGCCGTTCCCGAAGAAAGAGGTGTACTCCCCCTCGATCTTTCCGTGGAAGGTGAATTTCCGCTCCCGGATGCGTCCCCGGTCGTCCCGGCTGACCTCTTCCCGGGGCTCGGCAGGCGGCTCGGCCATCGGTGAATCTCCCTTTATTCAGCCCTCTTCGGGATGATGCAGATGAAACATGCTTTTTAAAATATGATATCCACGGTGTGATTGCAATCAAATTTCAACTGGGAGCTGCCGATACTGTGGATTCTTCATTTCCATATCAGTAGGAATCCTTTTCTTTCGTCAGGGTCGATGATTGACATATAGCGGAAAGAAAAAAATATTCTTCCCGGGTCTTCAAATCTGCTCAACGACGTTTCCCGTCTCCTGCACCTCGTAGCCTCCCATCGCCAGGGCCTTCTCCTTGAATTCATCGGAGCGGATGATGTCGAGCAGAAGGGCGATTTTTTCATCTTCGAGATAGGCGCGCGGGATGACCAGATCGTAGCGTTCGCGGGCGACGGGAATGAAGTCGAGCGAGAGCGCCTGCGCGGCGGCGTGAATGCCGAGGCCCGCGTCCGCTGCGCCGGAAGCCACGGCCATCGCGACGTTCATGTGCGTGTATTCCTCGTTGCCGTAACCGGCGACCCGTTCCGGCCCGATGCCGGCCTTGACGAGTTCGTAGTCGAGCAGGATCCGTGTTCCGGAGCCGCCCTGGCGGTTCACGAAAACGACATCCGGGCGGGTCAGATCGTCGATGCCCGCGATCTTTTTCGGATTGCCTGCCGGCGTCATGAAACCCTGCCAGCGGTGGACGAGCGTGACGAGCGCAACCGGCATCTCCGGGAGATAGCGCCGGATGTAGGACAGGTTGTAGCCGCCGGTGGCGGTATCCAGCAGATGGGAGCCGGCGAAGTGCGCCGTGCGCCTTTTGAGTGCGAGCAGGCCGCCGAGGCTGCCGACGTTGCTGGACGAGATGTGCATCCGGCCGCCGGTTTTCTCCTTCAGCAGGCTGCCCAGCAGGTCGATCGTCAGGTCGTGGGAGCCGATCGCCAGCAGCCGGTCGTTCATCGCCTCGCGCGGGATCATCAGTTCCGCATGTGCCGTTTCCCCTTCCGCAAGGCCGCTGACCTCCTGCGGGATGCGGAGGATACCGTCCGCGCGCACGAGGGAGGTGATCACGCCCGCGCCGCCGCCGATCGGCATCGCAACGGTCTTTCCGCCGACATTGCCGAGGATCACGCGAACCTGCTCTTCGAGTCCCAGTTTCGAGGGGATCTTCCGCCCGACGGAAACCTCAACCCGTTCATGTTCGGGCGGCATGAGCCCCTGCATATAGAAGAGCAAGGGGCGGGCGAATTCCCGGAAGGCGACGGCCGCCGACACGGGATAGCCGGGGATGCCGACGACGGGCCGCCCGTCCACCGCGGCCAGCAGCGCGGGCTTTCCGGGCATCACGGTGATGCCGTGAACGAGCAGTTCGCCGAGCTCCTCCATGAGGGAGGGGGTGAAGTCCTCCGTACCGGCGGACGAGCCGGCGATCAGCATGATGAGATCGTATGGGCCGGCAAGCGCCTCGGTCAGCGCGCTTTTGAGTTCCCCGGGGCGGTCGGGCACGATCCGGCGGATCTGGGCAACGGCGCCGCATTGGGCGGCCAGCGATGCGAGCATCTGCCCGTTGACCTCGAGCAGCGCGCCTTTCGGGAGGGGCGACGGGGCATCCTCCGGGCGGACGATCTCATCGCCCGTGGGAATGATCAGAACGCGCGGCTTCGCAAATACCTCGACGGAGAGAATCCCGGCGGCCAAAAGGGCGGCCTGGTCGTACGGCCGGATGCGGTGGCGGGCCGGGAGGATGACCTCGCCCTTGACGATATCCTCTCCCGCCTTGCGGACGTTGCGCCACGGATAGGCCGCCTCGCTGATCTCCCAGCCCTGTTCCCTCTCCTCCACCCGTTCGATCATCACGACCGCATCCTTCCCCTCCGGGATGGGGTCGCCCGTGTCCACCATCTTCCCGGCCTCGCGCGGCAGCAGAAGCGGTCTTTCCGGCAGGGCGCCGAAGGTGTCGGAGGCCTTCACCGCGATGCCGTCCATCGCGGCGGCGTGGTAGGCCGGCACGGAGGCCAGCGCCTTGACCGGCCCGGCGAGCACCCGGTCCAGCGCCTCCCGCACGGGAATGTCCTCCGTTTTGACCCGCCGGTTTCCGAAACGCCCCCGCAGGATCTCTCCCGCCTCATCGAGCGTTTTCAAATGCCGATAGATTCTCTGTTTCCTCTCCATGTTCCACTCCTGTTCAAAACAAAAACACGTCCACCGTCTCCCCCGCGGGGAGTCCCTCGGCGTGGATCGGCAGCACGATAAAGCCATCCGCCTTCACCAGGGTCGAGAGCATGCCTGACTTGCCGAAGACGGGCCGGGCGCCGGGAAGCCCCTGCCGCTCTTCGAGTTTGATCCGCACATAGTCCTCGCGCCCCTGCGCGGAGTGGACGGATGACGCGAGCACCGCGCTCACCCGCAATCCCGCCGGCGTCCGTTTCAGCTCTTGCCCCTGGAGATACAAAAGAAACGGCGCGAGGAAGACCTGCGCCACCACCAGCGCCGACACCGGATGACCCGGAAGCCCGAACACCGGTTTGCCGCCCACGGAGGCGATCAACGTCGGCTTTCCCGGGCTGATCGCGATCCCGTGCGCATGAACGACCGAGCCGGGCAGGGAAGAGACGACATGGAGCATGTGGTCGCGCTCGCCGACCGAACTGCCGCCGGAGAGAACGACAACGTCCGCCGATGCCAGCGCCCTGTCGAGGGCATCCCGGAGCAGGACGGGGTCGTCGGGAACGGGAGCGAACATCTGGGCCTCGCCGCCCGCAGCCCGGACGAGCGCGGTGAGGGAATGGGCGTTGATGTCCCGGATCCTTCCGGGCGTCGGGGTGTCGGTGACGGGAACGATTTCATCCCCGGTGGAGATGATCGTCACCCGGGGCCGGCGATGGACGGAGACCCTTGTGATTCCGAGTCCCGCGAGGAGGCCGATCTCCTGGGGCAGCAGACGCTTTCCGGCAGGGATGATCGTCTCGCCGCGTGCCGCATCCTCCGCCTTGCCGAGCACGTTTTCCCCGATCGTGACCGGCCGGGAGATCTCGATCGCGCCTTCCCCCGCCGGACTGGTGTATTCCACCATCACCACGGCGTCCGCGCCCTGCGGGAGGAATCCTCCCGTCGGGATCGCTGCTGCCTGGCCCGGGCCGACGGTGATTCCGGCGGGGATTTTCCCCATCATCACGGCGCCGGCCACATCGAGGAGTGCGGGAATGGAATCCGAAGCGCCGAAGGTATCCGCGGCGCGCACGGCGTAGCCGTCCATTGTCGAGCGGGGAAGGGGAGGGAGGTCCTCCGGCGAGGCGATATCGGCGCCGCAGACCCTGTGGAGGGCGTCGTCCAGCGGGACGGTTTCAACGGCAAGGCGGCTGAAACCGGCGAGCGTTTCAAAGACCTGGACAGGCGTTACGACCTTGAAAAATTCGGGCATGATCTCCCCCAATGGCTCGTGAAATATGAATTAAAAAAACTCTTCCGTGGTCCTAAGTCCTATGCCATCGGGATCATGCTGTCAAGCGATTGTCTGACGGCAGACTCTTCCGGAAATGTTGGGTCCGCAGGTTCGTATTGGTATGAATTGGTAATAATAAGTCGGCATATGTCATTTTTGTCTTGATATTCCCTCCTCCATCGTTTATCCTGCCGGCCGCTTGAAGGAGGGAATCATGTCGGACGAGATGATGAACACCAAAGAGGTCGCCGGCTACCTGGGCATCCACGAAAAGCAGGTTTACGCCCTGATCAAGACGGGGCGCATGCCGGCGACGCGCGTCACGGGGAAATGGATTTTCCCGAAGAAGGTGATCGACGGCTGGATTGAGGCGAACGCCAAATCGGGTCTCGAACAGGCCAGACAAAAGAGCGGGCGGATCCCGGGCGCCCTGCTGGCCTCGGGCAGTAACGATCCGGTCCTCGACATCCTCCAGACCTGCCTGCGCAAGGCCCATCCGGAGTTCTTCATCTTCTCGGCCAACACGGGAAGCCGGGAAGGTCTGATCGCGCTGGAAAAGGGCTTTACCGATATCGCCTGGTCCCATCTGCTCGATCCCGAAACAGGGGAGTACAACATCCCCTACCTGGACAAGCTGGTTCCGGGCGTCAAGGCCGTGGTCGTGAACCTTTTCTTTCGTGAACTTGGTTTTGTCATCGCCAGGGGAAATCCCCGGCGCATCCGGGAATTTACGGATCTTATCCGGAAAGGGGTCCGTTTCGTCAACCGCCAGCCGGGTTCGGGGACGCGCCTGCTGCTGGATCATCACCTGGAGAAGGCCGGGATTTCCGCCGCCCGGATCGCCGGTTATGAACGGGAGGTGTTCACCCATTTCGAAATCGGCCTCGCCGTCCTCTCCGGTGAGGCGGACGCGGGAATCGCCACGGCAGCGGTTTCGAGCCTGCTCGGCCTCGATTTTATTCCCATCACCAAAGAGCGGTTCGACATGGTCCTCGATCAGTCGGTCTTCTTTCAGAGAGGGGTCCAGGCTCTGATGGAGGTGCTCACCGGCGATGTCTTTAAAAAGAGGGTCGAGAGCTTGGGGAGTTACGATTTCAGCAGTGCGGGAAAGATCCTCTTTGCAAAACCGTAGATGCTGGACAGCAACGGAATGAAAAACGATACGGAGCAATGGAAGCCTCCGGGAAGGCATCAGACACAAAAAGGGAATGGATCGAGTTTAAACGGCAAGTGAAAGGAGTTTTCGATGAAAAAACGATGGTGGATTTTTTTATTGCTTTTGATGTTTCTCATCCCGGCCTGCCAAACCATGGATCGCGTGGGTGACTCGCAGGTCAACAGGTTCGTTCTTCTGGCCAGCACGATCGGGCCGATCGACGTCGGCGTCGTGGGGGCGTTGGAGGAGGGCTTCGAGAAGGAGACGGGAATCCGGGTGCGGCATGTGGGTGCCGGAACGGGCGCGGCGCTCAAGATGGCCGAGGGCGGACAGTTCGACATGGTGCTTGCTCATGCCAGGGCGCTGGAAGAGAAGTTCGTCAAAGACGGTTTCGGGACGCAGAGGATTCCGCTCATGTACAACGATTTCGTCATCATGGGGCCGGCGGCCGATCCCGCAGGGATCCGGGGGATGAAGACGGCCGCCGAGGCGCTCAGGACCATTGCCGCCAAAAAGGTGACCTTCATCACCCGGGGGGACAAATCGGGGACCCATGTCGCCGAGCTGGACCTCTGGGCCAAGGCGGGGATCAAGCCGGCAGGGAGCTGGTACGTCACCTACGAAAAGGGGGCGGCCGGGAACGTCCCGACCCTTCTCTATACGGATGAGAAGCAGGCCTACACGGTGATTGACCGGGGGACCCAGCTTTCCGTACGCGACAAGATCAAGCTTGCCATTCTCGTGGAGAATGACGAGGCAATGCTCAACTTCATGTCCTTCATCCCCGTAAATGGGGTGAAGTTCCCCCGGGTCAACGCAGCGGCGGCGATGCAGTTCGCGCAGTGGGCAACGGATCCGGAGAAGGGGCAGACGATCATCCGGGATTTCGGAAAGGACAAATACGGGGCGCCGACGTTTTTCCCCAATTCAGAGGCCTGGCGCAAGAAAATGGGGAAGTAACGGTTTTTTATAAAGGAGAATAAAATGAAACGAGAATGGCAGAAGGTTTTGGGCGCGGCCCTTGTCGCCGCGGTATTAATGATCGGTATGGCCCTGCCCGCCTGTGCGGCGGCGCCGGTACAGAAGAACCTGATTTTGGCGACGACGACCAGTACCCAGGATTCGGGGCTGTTGGACGTCCTGATCCCGTTGTTTGAAAAGAAGACCGGCTATTTCGTCAAGACGATCGCCGTCGGTTCCGGCCAGGCGATGGCCATGGGGCAGAAGGGCGAGGCGGACGTGCTGCTCGTCCATTCCCCGGACGCGGAAAAGAAGTTCATGGCGGACGGATATGGCGTGAACCGGCTGATCGTCATGCACAACGATTTCATCGTCATCGGTCCGGCCGCCGATCCGGCCGGGATCAAGGGTGCCAAGAATACGGTTGAGGCCTTCAAGAAGATCGCCGCGGCCGGCTCCCTTTTCCTGTCGCGGGGCGACAACTCCGGGACCCACGCCAAGGAAAACGGGATCTGGAAGGCGGCCGGGATCAAGCCCGATGGGCAGAAATGGTACCAGCAGACCGGTCTCGGGATGGGGCAGACCCTGAACGTGGCGGCCGAGAAGAAGGGCTACACCATCGCCGACCGGGGGACATGGCTTTCCCTGCAGGCGAAGCTCGGCCTCCCCATCCTCAAGGAGGGGGATCCGATCCTGCTGAACGTCTATCACGTGATCCAGGTGAACCCGGCCAAGTGGCCGAAGGTGAATGCCGAGGGCGCGAAGGCCTTCTCCGACTTCATGGTCTCCTCCGAAACCCAGGGGATCGTCAAGACCTTCGGTGTGGAAAAGTACGGCGGGGCGCTCTTCTTCCCCGATGCCGGCAAACCTGAATATGAATAATTATTGATGTAAGAGAGGGCCGTTGCGGGGGCAAATCAGCCCCCTGCAACGCCCTGCAAAAACGAAACAGGCGGTGCAATCGATGGATCTGATTTTCGAGGGGATCCAAAAAGCCATTTATCTCATCTTCACGCTGGACAGTGAGGTCCTGGGGATCACGCTCCTCTCTCTGCGGGTATCGGGGACGGCGACGCTGGTCAGCCTGTTCATCGGGATCACTGCCGGCACGGTTGTGGCTCTGACCCGCTTCCCGGGGAGGCAACTCGTGGTGAGTATCATCAACACCGGGATGGGGCTTCCGCCGGTGGTCGTGGGGCTTTTCGTGACGATCTTCCTCTGGCGGAACGGGCCGCTCGGTTTCCTGGAGATCCTCTACACCCCGACGGCGATCATCCTGGCCCAGGCCGTCATAGCCACACCGATTGTCACGGGGATCACGCTGGCGTCCATCCAGAATCTGCCGGCGAACCTCCGTCTCCAGATCCTCGCCTTGGGCGCCACGCGCGTCCAGATGGTCTGGCTTCTGGTCAAGGAGGCGCGCTTGCCGCTCCTGGCCGCCGTAATGGCCGGTTTCGGCGGCGTCATCTCGGAGGTCGGTGCCTCGATCATGGTCGGCGGCAACATCAAGGGCTACTCCCGGGTCCTGACGACGGCGACGGTCATGGAGACGGGACGGGGGAACTTCGATGTCGCCATCGCCCTTTCGGTCATCCTGATGCTCCTGTCCTTTGCCGTGAACGCCATCCTCACCCAGATCCAGCAGCGGGAGAGACCCCGATGAATCCCGCGGACGATCCGAAAGTTCTGCTTCAGGCCGAGGACCTCCTGGTTCGCCGGGGCGGTGTAACGGTTCTCGACATTCCGGCCTTGAGCGTGTTTCAGGGGCAGGTCCTCGCCCTCATCGGCCCGAACGGTGCGGGAAAATCGACGCTGCTCTTGACGCTCGCCGGACTGCTCAAGACGGCGCGGGGAAGCCTTCTGTTTCGAGGGGAGCGGATCGGAAACGGCGGGTTCGACTACCGCCGCCACATCGCGATGGTCTTCCAGGAGCCGCTCCTTTTCGATACGACCGTGTTCGGGAACGTCGCCGCGGGACTCAAGATCCGCGGCATGGGGAGGCCGGAGATTGAACGGACGGTTCCCGAATACCTCGAACGGTTCGGCGTCGGCCATCTGGCAAAGCGTTCCGCCCGGAAGCTCTCCGGCGGGGAGGCGCAGCGGACCAGCCTTGCCCGGGCCTTTGTTACGAAACCGGAGATCGTTTTTCTCGATGAGCCCTTCTCCGCCCTCGACCCGCCGACGCGCGAGGCGCTGACCGGCGATCTCGAAAGAATCCTTCGCGAAACGCACACCACGGCCATCCTTTCGACCCATGACCAGACGGAGGCGCTCCGACTGGGCGACCGGCTCGCGGTGGTCAACGGGGGGAAGATCGCACAGATCGGCCCGGCGGCCGAGGTGATGAACCGGCCCGTGGACGAATTTGTCGCCTCCTTCGTGGGGGTGGAGACGGTACTCCCGGGAAAGGTTGTAAGAATCTCCGATGGGGTTTTCACCGCCGCCGTGGAAGGGGGCGAGGTCGAGGCGGTGGGTCATGTCCGGATCGGCGAGGAGGTGCTCTGCTGCATCCGGCCGGAGCACGTGACCCTCTCCGTGAACACCCCGCCGCCCGCTACGAGCGCCCGAAACGTCTTTCCCGGAACGATCCGTACGATCACGCCGCTCGGCCTCTTCCACCGGGTCCGCCTGGATTGCGGCTTCGACCTGGTCGCTTACGTGACGCGCCAGTCCCTCGATGAGCTGGCCCTGGAGGAGGGAAAGAGCGTAACGGCCTCGTTCAAGGCGACGGCCGTCCACGTCATCCGCCGCGGGGCACTGCCGATCGGGTAGCGTCCGCCTTCCATCACCTTGTGGTGATAAATCGGTCATTTCTCTTTGCTTTGCTCCCGACCTTCAACACTATAATCTTAATTTTGACATGATATCCGGAAGAATAAAAAAGGTTGCCAAATCCTTGTGAAGAGATTTATAGATATTCCACCGTTTTTAAAATGGAATATGGGAAACCGAGACTCGACGAGCGCCGAGACTGCGACCGTATGCTCATTGCTAAATCCATGAAGACTCACGCGGATTGTGGAGATGTCCAGAAACGATAGAATAACTTGCTGGGCGGTCTGAAAAGGGAGAGAGTATGACCATAACGTGGCTGCATAAAATCGTAGCGATCATCGCAGGGCTGTTGTCTATCGTCGTTAGCTTGAGCACTTACTTCGGCTTGCCATTGCCGCGGCTTCTTCTATTCAACAAGCACACGGTTTCCCGTGTCTCGGCGAACCCTCAGTTCTCAATCGAGGCAATAAGAACTAGTAACAACGTGACTATCAATTCGGGCGATAGATTCAGCTACAAATTTGGTATACCGCTGACCGTGAGAGGAACAACCCCGCTGCTCGATACCGATACCGTGTGGGTGCTCGTGGAGGATCAGACGAGCCGCTTTTATCTTCAGCATCCACCTGTCACCATTCGTTCTGGTGTCTGGACGGCGACGAATATCCTCCCACTCGAGGGAATCAAGAGAATCATATTTGCGCGCGCCGATGAGGAGGCCAATAGATTCTTCCTGAGAAAGGTCGAGCACAATGAGTGGGATAAGTTCAATCACATGCCCGGCGGCGCTTCAGAGGTGGCGTTTGTGCAACTTGAATGAGGGTTGGACATTGCCCGCGCCCCACAGTCTGCCCAACCTGCGCTTCAGAGGACGCGCCACAGACGGCACCCTCCTGGGCTGCGACGTTGGGCATTAACAACATATGAAACTATAAGGTATGTTCGATTCAGTTATATTTAAGAAAAGTCTGCCAGGTAATGAAGAAGTAGATATTGGCCTTCTTGCAGAATGCCTAATTTTTTACAATAGAGTTCATGTAATAGCCAACATGTCCATGCTGCGCAATATGGTCAATAAGGTTGGGCTAGATACCCTTGAATATCTCATTAACAATAAGCGCATTTCTCTCTCGTTTTCTCCAGCCATAACTGCAACACGAGTTAATTCTGAATTTACACACCAAGAGACCTTTGACTACTGTACTGTCATAAAATTAAGTCGTGGGAAAAAGGAGCCTAACTATGAGGATTTATTTTTTGAAATGCTTGAAAAGGGTTCGGAGAAAAGAGGCAAAAGCCGTCGAGTAGGTGGTCGACTTTTAGATAAAATAGAGTTCATCGACTATGAAAAAGAAGTGCCAATTGAAAAAGGTATTCCGGAAATTGCTCGGCGTGACCTTGATAACAATGAATTTACTAAATCAGCCATAAAATTAGCTATCAACCATCTTGCACCGGAATATAAACTTTCCCATAATTGGGATTTCAGAGTAGTAAGACACGATAAGGGATTTAATATCTTTACCAACATTGACTTAGCCAAGTTAAATGATTCTCGGAGCAAATTGTATTTCCCTGACCCCAAAGGTACTCTGACTCGATCATTCTTGATTGACACGATTCTTAAGGCAAATGAAGATTTATTTTTATCTGCTCATTACGACTCTGAAATTCTCACAAATCCGCTAAATTCTGCAATAATCGGTCTTAAATTTAACTCCATAATTCAGAAAACAAACGAAAGTGCCAATAAAATAGAATTGTTTCAAAATGTCGTGATATCAAATGCAAAAAAAGTAAGGGAAGTAATAAATAGTGGCGAAAAGAATTTCGATGATATCATACCATTATTGGATAATTGTAAACGATTTAAGGATTGGCTCCAAGAGAAAGAACCTGATGCCAATTTAATTAGAGAATATTATCAAGCAATTATTGCATCGAGTTGGCTTAATAAACTGCCCGGCAAAGGACTTAGGTTTTCTATTTTCACTGGTGCTGGGATCGCATTAGATAGTTTATTGACAGGTGGGATATCTACAATAATTGGTGTTGCTTTAGGAATTGGCGATACATTTCTTCTATATAAGTTTATGAAAGGATGGAAACCCAATCAATACATTGACGAAATTGAGAAGTTTTTAAAATAATGATGCTTTTTGCCCAACAAGTCGCTGGAGAATCGACGGGAAAACGCTCGCGCGTTTCCCGCGTCTCAGCTCCAGCGTTCACGCCGGCGCTTGCGCGTCGGCGTGAATCGCGGCTCTGACTCCGTCAAGTGCCTTGTTCTGCCGCGCAAGCGCGGCAGAACAAGGCACTTGACCCAACGTTGCTCGCCGGATGTCCGCAGGCAAGCCTGCTCCCATCCGTCGTGCTCGTGGGTCAACGCCCCGCGGATCACGAATCCGCTTGCTGGCCTCCGCTCCGCTCCGGCCATCAAGCGGCTGCAGCGGTCAGCCGTCCCCGCGAGCAAGCTCGCGTGTACGTCAGCCGCTGATCCGCAGCGTCGTTCGGGCAGAATGAAGATAGAATTGAACTTATCACGCAATGAGTGTAATGTAATACCTCGATTGGAGGACTGAACAATGGGTGAAGCGATACAGCTCAGTAAAATGACGATTTCAGATAAGCTTCGTGCATTGGAAGATATTTGGGATGACCTCCAGCGCACACCTGAGGAAATTCCGTCTCCATCCTGGCATGCCGATGTTTTAAACGCTCGAGGGAGACGCATTCGTGAGGGAAAATCTCAATTTAGAGACTGGCCTGATGTGAAGCGTCACATCAGAGAGCGAGTCAAATGAAGATTCAAATTCTTGACGAAGCCGAACAAGATCTTGTCGACGGCTTCCGTTTCTACGAGGCTCAAGACGAAGGTCTTGGTGATTACTTTCTCAATTCCATCTTCTCCGACATAGATTCCCTTCAGCTCTACGCAGGCATTCACGCGCGACACCTCGGTTATCATCGTCTGCTCTCCAAGCGTTTCCCTTTTGCCATTTACTATCGCGTTGCGAGAAAGATCGTGCGTATATACGCCATTTTGGATTGTCGGCGAAATCCGGCACGGATACAAGAGCGTTTGAAATAAAGCCCGAACAAGAGAGCAGTTAGAAATCTCCGCTGGATGACCTCGATGGGCTTGGTGAAGAAAAGCTTCAAGCCATTCGTTACATCACTTCGCTCTAAAGCATCTGCCGGGCATGAAAGCGACGATCACCGGACACTGTGTCGAGCAAACATCATTCACTGGAGTTTCCTGAGTTTTATCGAGTGCCATCAGGCAAGGCCTTGAAAATGTGAAGGGTAATTGGTTTGGGAAGTTGCCCGGCTGTTTTTTTCAGAGAGATTCCTGAGTTTTTACGGGTGATGTGG